>ERZ779889.180-NODE-180-length-86758-cov-4.814320_pt1 | contig 86758 bp, 71 predicted proteins | sample MGYA00511030_ERZ779889 | MGnify/ENA primary metagenome ERZ779889 (study PRJEB29588, sample SAMEA2160616) | human gut metagenome | biome: human gut; feature: human-associated habitat; material: faeces | place: Denmark | collected 2008/2010 ...
AGCCGCCGGTGCGGACGGTCTTATAATCGAGGTTCATAACGACCCCATGCACGCCCTTTGCGACGGTGCGCAGTCATTAAAGCCGGAAGAATACGCCGCACTTGTCAAGAAGGTCGGAGCGGTAAGAGAGATAATTAAGTAGATCAATTTCAGGGACAGTACCTTATTATAAAAGGAATGATATAATATGACAGTAGGAATTGTCGGTCTGGGACTTATCGGCGGGTCTTTCGCCAAGGCTTATAAGGAAGCCGGTCACACCGTTTACGCATGGAACAGAACCCATTCTGTAGTTGAGTATGCCGAAATCAGCGAGATTATAAACGGCGAGTTGACAGCGGAAAATCTCGGCGAGTGTGATATCGTGCTTGTAAGCCTGTACCCCGAGGCGTCAATCGAGTGGATGGAAAAAATGGGTCCGCACTTCGGCAAAAAGCCGATAGTTATTGACTGCTGCGGCACGAAAAGAATAATCTGCCGTGAGGGATTCAGAATAGCAAAGAAGTACGGTTTTACCTTCGTAGGCGGACACCCCATGGCGGGAACGCAGTATTCCGGGCTGAAATATGCCCGCGCGAATATGTTCGTAAACGCGCCGATGGTAATAGTCCCGCCGGATTTTGACGATATCAAGCTTTTAAGCCGCATAAAGGAGCTGTTAAAGCCCACAGGCATAGGCAGAATAACCGTAACCACAGCCGAAAAGCACGACGAGATGATAGCCTTTACATCCCAGCTCGCCCATGTAGTCTCCAATGCATATATCAAGAGCCCCACGGCCATGGCTCATAAGGGATTCTCTGCCGGAAGCTACAAAGATATGACAAGGGTTGCATGGCTCAATCCCGAAATGTGGGCTGAGCTGTTTATCGACAACAAGGACAACCTTGAAAAGGAGCTTGACCTTATAATCAACAGCCTTTCGGAGTACAAGCAGGCGATTCACGACAGCGACAGCGAAAGGCTTATAAAGCTTCTTGCAGACGGCAAGCGCTTAAAAGAGGAGGTTGACGGCAGATGACAACCGTTCACATAACCGCCTCTTTAGAATATGATGTTCTCATTGAACACGGCATATTAGGGTGAGCTTGCCAAGCCTGTTCTTAAAGGCAGAACCATATGCATAGTTTCGGACGATAACGTCTTTCCCATCTACGGCAAAAAAGTTATAAAAAGCTTTGAAAAGGCGGGATTCCGTGCGCTGAGCTTTGTTTTCCCGCACGGCGAGAAATCAAAGTCAATAAAGGTATATACAGAGCTTCTGGAATTCCTGCTCGAAAACCGCTTTACCCGGAGCGACTGCCTTGCTGCCCTCGGTGGGGGAGTTGTCGGTGACCTTACGGGATTCGCCGCGGCAACCTATCAGCGCGGAATAAGGTTTATTCAGATTCCCACGACCCTTTTAGCAATGGTGGATTCCTCGGTCGGCGGAAAGACTGCCGTCAACCTGGAGCACGGAAAAAATCAGGTGGGAGCGTTCTATCAGCCCTCAATGGTGATATGTGACCCGGATACGCTCAAGACCCTCCCGCAGGAGCAGTTTTTGTGCGGCTGCGGTGAGGTCATAAAGTATGCAGTCTTCGGAAGCGGGGAGTTCTTTGATAAGCTCAAATCGCAGGATGTCAGTGCACAGCTCGAATACGTCATCACAAAAAGCGTTGAAATGAAGCGAGATGTTGTAGCACAGGACGAGCGCGACACCGGCGCGCGGATGATACTCAACCTCGGTCACACCGTCGGACACGCTATAGAAGCCTGCTCGAACTTTGAGGTTCTGCACGGTCAGGGCGTGGCAATAGGTACGGCGGTGATATCCCGCGCGGCGAACAAAATGGGGTATCTTTCTGATAATGATTTGGATAAGATACTCTCGCTGATAAAGCAGTACGGTCTGCCGACAGAAACCGACTTCTCCGCCGAAGAGCTTTACAGCGCGGCATTAGCCGACAAAAAGGCGGACAGCGACAGCATAGCCATAGTCGTGCCGACCGAAATAGGTCATGCAGAGCTTAAAAGAATCCCCAAGACCGAGCTTTACGACTGGATCAAGGCGGGAATCTGAGCCGCGAAAGGAATTATAAAAATGATAAAAACCATAAAACCCGGTCAAAGAAGCGGCGCTGTCAAGGTGCCGTCCTCGAAGTCGCAGGCGCACAGAGCACTTATAGTGGCGGCTTTGGCTGAGGATGAAACAGATATCATCTGCGACGGCATATCGAAGGATATCGAGGCGACCGTGAACTGCCTGAATGCTCTTGGCGCAAGGATAAATATTCATGGCGATGTGATATCGGTCTTCCCGATAAGGATGGTGCCGGATGGCGTATGCCGGCTTGAATGCGGCGAAAGCGGCTCAACACTGCGATTTATGCTCCCGCTGGTGGGAGCGCTCGGGACAGCGGCGGAATTTTTCCCCAAGGGCAGGCTTATCGAGCGCCCTTTAGCCCCGCTTGACGGCGAGCTTATACGTAACGGCATGAAAATAGAAAAAACCGGTGAAACCATAGTCTGCTCGGGCAGGCTTTCCGGCGGGGAATATACGCTTGCCGGGAACGTTTCATCTCAGTATATATCCGGTCTTCTGATGGCTCTTCCGGCTGTTGGGGAGGATTCGACCCTTACCGTCACCGGAGAGGTTCAGTCGGAGAATTATATCAAGATGACCGAGGATGTTCTTAACATCTCCGGCATAAGATACAAAAAATCCGGCTGGAGCTATAGCATCCCCGGCTCCCAAAAGCCCAATCTTCCCGGAAGATACACTGTCGAGGGGGACTTTTCGAGCGCTTCCTTCTTCCTGTGCATGGGTGCTTTCAGCGAACAGGGGATAACCGTTTCAGGGCTGAACCCAAGCTCAAATCAGGGAGATAAGCAGATATTAAAGATTCTTTCTCAGTTCGGCGCGAATATCACCCCCTGCGAGCAGGGGATAACCGTATCCAAGGGAAGTCTTAGCGGAATAACCATTGACGCTTCCCAGATGCCCGATATCATCCCGCCGCTATGTGTTGTCGCGGCTGCTGCTCAGGGCGAGACGCATATTGTAAATGCGGGACGGCTGCGGCTAAAGGAGTCGGACAGAATCGCCACCACCTGCGCGCTTATAAACTCTTTAGGAGGGGATGCCCGTGAGCTTCCCGAGGGGATAGTGATCAACGGCACAGGCGGCTTAAAGGGCGGCGAGGTGGATTCCTGCAACGACCACAGAATAGCTATGTCGGCGGCGCTCGCGGCAAGCATCTGCAAAGAGGATGTTATAATCAGCGGCGCTGAGTGTGTAGCAAAGTCATATCCCAGATTCTGGGATGAAGATATATTCCTTTAATCAAGGAGGACATCATGAGCTCAACCTACGGTGAAAATATAAAGCTGACAATCTTCGGTCAGTCCCATTCGGCGGCAATCGGCATGACGCTTGAGGGCATCCCCGCCGGGTGTGCCATCGATTTCGAGCGGCTATGCGATTTTATGGAGCGAAGAGCCCCGGGCAGAAATGCCTATTCCACCGCGCGCAGGGAGGGGGATATCCCCGAATTTCTGTGCGGAGTTAAGGACGGCGTAACCTGCGGCACCCCCATAACCGCGATAATAAGAAATACCGACACCCGCTCCAAGGATTATTCAAATCTTAAGGTGCTGCCAAGACCGGGTCATGCCGACTATACCGCCGAGATTAAGTACGGCGGAAACCAGGATTATGCCGGCGGCGGTCACTTCTCGGGAAGGCTGACAGCGCCATTGTGCATAGCCGGAGCAATAGCCATCCAACAGCTTGAAAAGCAGGGGATAACGGTGATAGCTCGCATAGCCTCCATTAAAGATGTTGAGGATGTCGGCGAGCTTACCGTTTCCACGGCTGATAAGGAGTTTCCAACAGTCAGCGACGAGCAGGGCAGTAAGATGCAGGATTGCATCGCTTCCGCTAAGCAAAACGGAGATTCCGTTGGCGGAATTGTCGAGTGCAAGATTTTGGGGCTTCCAATAGGCCTCGGGGACCCGATGTTTGACGGCATGGAGAACAGAATCGCAGGTATTGTCTTCGGAATCCCGGCGGTCAAGGGAATCGAGTTCGGCGCGGGCTTTGAGGCATCAAGGCTATTCGGAAGCCAGAATAACGATAAATACGCAGTTGAGAACGGCAAAATCGTCACCCTGACCAACAATTGCGGCGGTATTTTAGGCGGAATCACCAACGGTATGCCGCTAAGCTTCAGGGCGGCGTTCAAGCCCACTCCGTCAATCGCGAAGCCACAGCAGAGCGTCAATTTAGGTACTTTGCAGGCTGAGGAGCTTATAATAAACGGCAGACACGACCCCTGCATAGTCCCAAGAGCAATGCCCTGCATAGAAGCGGCGGCGGCAATTGCGGTATATGACGCGCTTTTATCACGCAAAAGAGAGCTTTGAGCGGTATTTACCGCCAATAAATATAGAATCAGGCTTGACAGTACGAAAGGAAAGGTTATAATGAACAGAGAAGATTACAGAAAAATGATAGACGAAATCGATGATAAGCTCGTCGAGCTTTTTGCTCAGAGGATGGGAGTGTCGGCAAAAATTGCCGAGTTCAAGAAGGAAAACTCACTTCCGGTTCTGGATGTTCGGCGCGAGCGCGAGAAGCTTAAGGCGGTAGTTTCGGAAGCGCCTGAGGAGCTTTCGGAGTACACATCACTTCTTTACTCCATGATTTTTGAGCTTAGCAGAAACTATCAGAATAAGCTTATAGGCGCAGGAAGCGAGCTTGCAGATTCCATTTCCCGGGCAATAAACGAAACTCCCAAGCTGTTCCCCGAAAGAACATCTGTAGCCTGTCAGGGCGTCGAGGGCGCATATGCTCAAATCGCCTGCGATAAGCTGTTCAAGAGCGCGAATATTATGTACTTCTCCAACTTCGACGCCGTATTCTCGGCAGTCGATAAGGGCTTTTGCAAGTACGGCGTTGTGCCGCTTGAAAACAGCACCGCCGGCTCTGTAAATACCGTCTACAATTTGATGACAAAGTATAAGTTCAGCATCGTAAGGAGCATCCGTCTTAAGGTTGACCACAACCTGCTTGTAAAGCCGGGAACAGAGCTTAATGACATCAAGGAGATATATTCCCACCAGCAGGCGATAAGCCAGTGTGCAGGATTCCTTTCTACCCTTAAGGGCGTTAAGATCATCCCCCGCGAGAATACTGCCGTCGCGGCAAGAATGGTAGCGGAATCCGACAGAAACGATATTGCAACCCTTTCCTCCCGCGAGTGCATGAAGCTTTACGGTTTGAAGTGCCTGAAGCCGAGCGTTCAGGATAAGGATAATAACTACACCCGCTTTATCTGCATCTCGAAGAATTTAGAGATATACCCCGGCGCAGACCGCACCAGCCTTTTAGCGGTTTTGGAGGATAAGCCCGGCTCACTCTACAAGCTTCTTTCAAGATTGTATGCGCTTGGCATCAACCTTTCAAAGCTTGAAAGCCGCCCGATACCCGAGCGTGAGTTTGAGTTCATGTTCTATTTCGACCTTGATGCACCTGTATATTCCCCCGAATTCCTACAGCTCATGAGCGAGCTTGGCGACATCTGCGAGGAATACAATTACCTCGGCAGCTACAGTGAAATCATATGAAAAAGCAAGAGGACGGTCTGCGCTCAGGTCTTTTGGGCGAGCATCTGGGTCACAGCTATTCGCCGCAGATACACGCCCTTTTGGGTCGCTATGAATATAAGCTGTATGAGAAATCCCCGGATGAGGTTGAGGACTTCATAAAAAACGGCGAGTGGGACGGCATAAACGTCACCATCCCGTATAAAAAAGTCGCGGCTTCGCTTTGCGATGAGCTTTCGGACACCGCCCGCAAGCTGGGAAGCGCCAATACGCTTGTCCGCAGAAACGGCAAAATTTATGGCTATAACACCGATTATAACGGCTTTATGAGCATGGTGGAGCACTCCGGGATAAGTGTCTGCGGAAAGAAAGCCATAGTCTTGGGAAGCGGCGGGGCAAGCGTTACCGTATGTGCGGTTCTTGAGGCTTTGGGTGCAGACGTAACGGTCATCAGCCGGAGCGGGGAGGATAACTATTCCAACATATCAAAGCACGCTAACGCTGAAATCATCGTAAACACAACACCTGTGGGGATGTATCCTAAAAACGGAGAATCAGCAGTAGACTTGAGCGATTTTCCCAACTGCAAGGGCGTTTTCGACCTTATTTATAACCCTCTGCGTACTAAACTGATTTTGCAGGCGGAGGAGCTTGGAATCCCGCATAAAAGCGGACTTCATATGCTGGTGGCTCAGGCAAAAAAGTCGAGCGAGCTTTTCAGGAATACGGAGCTCGATGATGAGCTTATTGAATATATCGAGGCGCGCCTTTCGCGCGAGCTTCGCAATATAATATTGATAGGTATGCCTGGAAGCGGAAAATCCGCGGTCGCTCAGGTTCTTTCAAGAAAGGTCGGGCGGGAGGTTATCGAGGCTGACGCCGAAATCGAACGCCTTGCCGGAATTACTATACCTGAGATTTTTGCTTCCGGCGGCGAGGGAAAGTTCCGTGCCATCGAAACAAAGGTCTTGGCTGAAGCCGGAAAGCAGTCCGGAAAGATTATTTCAACCGGCGGGGGATGCGTAACCATCCCAGAAAACTACCCGCTTCTGCATCAGAACGGCGTTATAATCAGGATAAAGAGGGATGTCGCCGCCCTTCCGACCGACGGCAGACCGATTTCGCAGAGCTCTGATATGACCGAGCTTGCCCAAAAACGCGAGCCGATGTACCGTCGTTTTGCCGATTTCGAAGTCAACAACGACGGCAATCTTTCTGATACAGTTGAGGAGATTATCGAAAAGCTTTTGACTGAATACTGATGAGATGTTGACAAATCAACATTGCTCTGCTATAATATAATTGCCGCATAGCGCGGTAAATAAAGAGGTATTGCAAATGAAAATACTGATAATCAACGGTCCCAACATAAATATGCTGGGTCTGAGGGAGCCTGATATTTACGGCAGGCAGGATTATAAATCACTTATTGCACTTATCACCAAGACCTGTGAGGAGGAGGGCATTCAGCCGGAGTTCTTTCAGTCCAACCACGAGGGGGATATTGTGGATAAGATCCAGTCGGCCTATGGCGTGTTCGATGGAATCGTCATTAACCCCGCCGCGTACACTCACACAAGCGTTGCCATTCTGGACGCTTTAAAGGCGGTGGCCATCCCGGCTGTGGAGGTCCACATCTCCGACGTTAAAAGCAGGGAGGATTTCAGGCAGATATCCTACGCCGGAAAGGCTTGCATCAAGACATATATGGGCTTGGGGTTTGACGGCTATGTTCAGGCGGTAAAGTACTTAAAGGATTATCTTGACCGTTGACATTTTGCAATACAAAAGGAGAAGCAAATGTCAATCAGATTGGTTATCGATTCCGCTTCGGATATCCCATACGCAAAGGCAAAGGAGAAAGGCTGGCTGTTCATTCCGCTGACTGTCACTTTTGGTGATAAGCAGTATCTTGATGGCATAGACCTCGACCCGGACAGCTTTTTTGATAAGCTTATCGAGTCAGATACCCTGCCGTCTACCTCCCAGCTGACGCCATATGACTATGAAAAGGCGTTCCAAGAGGTCATTTCGGCTGGGGACACCCCCATAGCCATAACCCTTTCCTCAAAGCTTTCTGGCACATATCAGAGCGCCTGCATAGCGGCGGAAGGCTTCGGCGGCAAGGCCTTTGTTGTGGACAGCCTAAATGCGACATTGGGCGAAGCGATATTAATTGAGTATGCCCAGCAGCTTATCGACGAGGGCAGAACGGCTGAGGAGATAGTCTCCCTGCTTAACGAGAAGCGCTGCAAGATATGCCTTCTGGGGCTTTTAAACACCCTTGATTACCTGCGAAAGGGCGGAAGAATATCGGCTGCCGCCGCGATTGCCGGAACAATGCTTTCAATAAAGCCGGTTGTCAGTGTCGAGGATGGTGAGGTCAAGCTTGTTGGCAAGGCGCGCGGCTCGAAAAACGGCAACAACCTTTTAGCCGAGCTTATCAATAAGTGTGGCGAGGTCGATTTTGATATGCCGTTCACGCTTGCATATTCCGGCAGTGATAAATCGTTGCTGGATAAGTACGTTGCCGATTCCAGGCATTTCTGGGAGGGGCACACCCCGGAGCTTCCGGTTATAAGGTTATGCGCAACTATCGGAACACATATTGGTCCCGGCGCTATTGCAGTAGCATTTTTTGCAAAATAAACATTGATTTTTTCTGATATTAAACAGGAGTAGATGTAATGAAAGAGATTGAAACCGTTCTTGCAAGCAACATAATACAGCTTCGGCGTCAGGCCGGAATGACACAGATCGATCTTGCGGCGAAGCTAAATTATTCCGATAAATCGGTTTCAAAGTGGGAGCGCGCAGAGTCGCTTCCTGATATAGCGGTGCTTAAAAACATGGCGGATATCTTCGGGGTTACGGTTGACTACCTTATCTCGGAGCATGACCCAAAGGAAAAAAAGAGTCTGATAACAAGTGTGGGACTGCTGCCCCATGCCATTATAACCTGGATATCCATAATCGGCATCTGGATATTGGCTCTTTTGATATTTGTAATATGCTGGATATGCGGCAGCATAAGATGGATGATATTCATATACGCAATTCCCATATCGCTTATCACTCTTTTGGTGCTTCACTCACTCTGGAATCACGGACGGTTCAACTATCTGATAGTTTCGGGGCTTGTAGTCAGCGTAATACTTTTAGTGTATCTTGCATTTTTAGATAGAAATTGGTGGCAGCTGTTTTTATTGATAGTTCCGGCTGAAATTGAAACAGCTCTCTGCTTCTGGCTTGGTAAGAAGATAAAAAAGTAAATTTCAGGCAGCAGAATTGAGAAAAAAGTAAATTCATGGCAGCAGAATCCCATAAAAAGGGATTCTACTGCTTAATTTTTAATAGTAGAGCCTATAATATGGTAAATAGATTGCTTTTCGATACCAAAGGGTATACAATAAAAGCAAGAGGAACAGCGCAATATTAATATTCAGGTTCCGGTATTTTTCCATAAAGGCAGGTTACACCATGATCAGATTATTTACAGACACATCATCAAACTTCTCTACAGAAATGGTAGAAAAGTACAATGTTTCGGTTATACCGTTTTCATACTCAATCAACGGCGTCACTCAGGAATACAACAGCTTCGCAGGCTTCGATTCCAAGGACTTCTATACGCAGATGCGCGCAGGCGCTCAGATAAAGACGTCAATGATAAATGTCGTGACATATATCATACCGTTTGAGGTAGCACTTAAGGCGGGGGACGATGTTATATACATCGGAATGTCCGGCGCGGTCAGCGGTTCTGCAAATGCCGCTGATATAGCTGCAAAGGAGCTTGCGGAAAGATATCCCGAGCGCAAAATCGCGGCTATAGATTCCCTTGGCGCAGGTCTGGGTGAGGGCTTGCTGGTAATAAGAGCCTCCGAGATGATAAAGGAGGGCAGGTCGTTTTACGATGTCGTGAATACTACAATGTCCAATATAACAACTCTTTGCCAGTATTTCACCGTTGATGACCTGAAATACTTAAAGCGCGGCGGAAGGCTTTCAAACTTTGAAGCGGCAGTGGGAATACTTCTCAATATCAAGCCCGTTTTAACCGGAGACCCTAACGGCAGGATAGTTGTTATTGGCAAGGTGCGCGGCAGAAAGTCGGCGATTTCCACCCTCGCTGATAAATACGAAAAGCTTGTCAAGGACAAATCCGCTCCGATTTACATCAACCACGCCGACAATGAAGAGGGCGCGAACGAGCTTGTTAAGGCACTTAGGGCAAAGGGCTTCACCGGTGAGCCGACAATAGTTGTGTATGAGCCGGTATGCGGCTCCCATGTAGGACCGGGTGCACTGGCGCTGTTCTTCGAGGGAACACATAAATAATTTAATATAAGAGATAATCAAAGCGGGATTAGTCACATAAGACCAATCCCGCTTAAATATTTTTATCACTTATTTTTCAGGATATACTTTTTCAGCTCGGCAAAGCTTCCGTTGGGATAGATTGATATATCCTCATCTGATTTGTTGATAAGGCAGTCGGTCAGCAAAAAGACCTTCATGCCCAGCTTCGCCGCGACCATATCCTCACCGACATCGTTTCCTACCATGATACACTCCTGCGGTTTCACGCCCAAGACGTTTAGTATCTCGCTGTAGTAGCGCAGATTCGGCTTTGAGAAGCGAGAGTTTTCATAGGTGGTGTAAAGCTCGAAATCGGAAGGCTCCAGCCCTGCCCAGCCAATTCGCGATTCTGTGGCATAGGATGGGAATATGGGGTTGGTTGCAAGTGCAACCCTCAGCCCGCAGCCTTTAAGCTCGGAGACTGTTTTTGCGGCATCCGGATTGAAGCTGCAGAACTCCTTTGCAAGCTGGAAATCCTTGGCGTAGAACTCCTCGAATATCGGTTTGTCCTTTTCGGCCTTTTCGCCGTATATCTCGCCGAATCTTGCCCAGAAGGCTTCTTCGTTGGTAACAGAGCCGTCGTTTCTGACCATGGCTTCGGTTCCTGACCATATCGAAGAAATAAGCTGCTGCGGCTTGTAGCCGTATGGCAAAAGCTTCTTGGCAAGAAGCTTGAAATATCCCTTTGTGAATGCGTCCTGATCCATTGGCAGAAGTGTGCCGTCCAAATCAAATAATACTGTTGTTATAGACATTTTAGTTTCCTTTCAAATAGTACTCTATATATTAAAGCACTTTTCAAGCCGGATTGCAAGCAATTCGGAAATTTTTAAGATTTTTTTCGGGATACCCGCACATCCCGCACTGCTCAAACGTTATACATCATAGAAAGGGGTGAAGCTTGTGTGCATTGAAGACGAATATGATAAAATCTACCGTTACTGCTATTTTAAACTCCGCTCCCGCGAGACGGCAGAAGACATAACTCAGGAGACTTTCTTACGGTACTTTGAGCGTTTCGGCGATAGGGATTCCGTGGCGGTACTGTATACCATCGCAAAAAATCTCTGCATAGACAAGCTTCGCAAGATACCTTTTGAGCCGCTTGACGAGGAAGTGCCTGCAGCCTCTCATGAAGACGAGGTTGTAGGCAGGCTCACTGTCCGTGCGGCTTTGGAAGCTCTGACCGATGAGCACCGCGAGGTTTTGCTCCTGCGGTACGCCAACGAGCTCGGAATATCCCAAATAGCCGGCATTTTGGGGATATCCCGCTTCGCTGTGTCAAGAAGGCTTAAAGCGGCAGAAAAAAGCCTTCGGGAGCTTCTTGGCAAAGACGATTACTGAGGAAAGGATGATGACAATGAAAAAATCGCAAAAATATGCGCTGAAGCAAGCCTTCGACCCTCCACAACCGCAAAGAAAGCGAGAGTTTATTTCAAGCCTTCCGCCCCAGCCCGTTCCGATATCGCAGTTTCTTTGGGGACAGCTTGGATACATCCGCAAATGGGTCTGGCTTGTGGATATCGCTGTGATGGCGGCGGCAGTGCTTTTAGCTCGGCTTGTCCCGGATGAGGTAGTTGCAATACTTTCGGCCGTCACTCCTGCGCTTGCTGTGTGCTATGTCGCCGAAAGCTCGCGCAGCCGCGAATACGGAATGTGGGAGCTTGAAATGTGCACAAGATTCTCACTAAAAAGCGTGGTGCTTTCAAGATTTGTTCTGCTTGGGGCAGCAAATGCCGCGGTCTTCTGCGCGATAATCCCGATAAGCATGGGAGCGGTTTCGGCTGTAAGGACAGCGGTTTATCTCATCTGTCCGTATCTTTTAACATCATTTTTCGGACTGCTTATTTCGAGGAAGTTAGCTTCTAAAGAAGCGACATATTTCATAGTCGGGCTTGCCGCCGTTCTGGGAGCGGCTGTTCTGATATCACAAAAGGTGATATATGCTCCGCAAAACTTCAATCTGTGGCTGTCAGCACTTGCACTTGTGGCGGTCGGAACGGTTATGCAGAGCATAAAAACCATAAAGCAAACGGAGGAAATGTAATGGAACTTGTAATAGACAGGGTATCAAAGCAATATAAAAATCTTATCGCTGTGGACAGGGTCTCGCTGAAGTTTCATAAAGGCGTATACGGTCTTTTGGGAGCGAACGGTGCGGGCAAAACCACCCTTATGCGGATGATTTGCGGAATAGTCACTCCGACGGGCGGAAGTATATCCTTTGACGGTACGGACGTCAAGGACGAAAGCTACCGCGCGGTTCTGGGGTATCTTCCGCAGGACTTCGGCTGCTACCCCGAATTCAGCGGGATGGATTTTCTTTTGTATATGGCATCTTTAAAGGGATTGGACTCGAAAACCGCGAAAAAGCGCTCTCAGGAGCTAATAAAGCTGGTATCTCTTGAAGATGTCGCAAAGCGCAAAATAAAAACCTACTCGGGCGGCATGAAGCAGAGAATCGGCATAGCTCAGGCGATGCTCGGGAATCCCAAAATTCTTGTTTTAGATGAGCCGACAGCCGGACTTGACCCGCGTGAACGCGTGCGCTTCCGCAATATCATTGCCGAGCTGGGCAAGGAGAGCATTGTGCTTTTGTCCACACACATAGTTTCGGATATCGAGCATATCGCTGACGAAATAATCATGATAAAAAGCGGTCAGCTGATATATCAGGGCAAGTGGCAGGAGGATATGGGAAGCTTAGAGGACTTCTATCTTAAAGAATTCGATGGGGAGGGTGCAATATGAGCAACTTCGGAACGATTTACAAATACGAGCTTCGCAAAATAGCGGGGAAGAAGCTGTTTATTATCTGCCTGATTCTCTGCGTGGCAATATCTCTTTCGGGATTCTATTTTAGGTACATGGGCAACGTCTATATAGATGGCGTTGTGATAGACACGAACGCCAACTATCACAAACAGGATATCGAATACGCCAAGGCGTTGGATTCAAGGGTGATAGACGATGAGCTTCTTTCGGAGATGGTGTCGGCCTACCGCAAAGTGCCGTATGTCGAGGATAGGCATTACACCGGTACGGATGAATACCAGAAGTACGCCCGCCCATACAGCGCGATATTCAATTATGTTCGCCAGTGCGGCAACTTCGGAGCAGCTTATTTGATGTATGAATGGCAGCCGAGCGAAGCTGACTTCTACGCAAAAAGAAGCGAAATGATTGAAAAATCCTGGGATGATTTGTTCTTAAGTGAGAGCGAAAAGCAGTTCTGGCGCGAAGAGGAAGCTAAGATTCAAAAGCCGGTGACATTCTATGAGTTTACCGCTTATGATGAAATATTCGGTGTCTACCAGACAGCGGCTATAATGCTTCTTGTAATGCTATCCATAAGTCTTGCGGGAACATTTGCAAACGAATCCTTCCGCCGAACAGACAGAATCATTCTATGCACCAAGAACGGCAGGACAACACTGTATCTTGCCAAAATGCTGGCAGGAATAACCGTATGCGCGGGCTCAGCTCTTATTCTATCCATACTGATATGGATAGCGGCAACCACACTTTACGGCTTCTCGGGAGCTAATGCGGCGTTTCAGTTTGTTTTCCAGTACAGCTCCCTGCCGATAAATTGCCTGCAAGCGGTGCTTATAGCCTTTGCCATGATGATAGCGTCCGCCACTATATTCGGAGTGTTGGTGATGCTTCTGTCCCTTGTCACAAGGTCGAGCATTGCAAGCATGGCGATATCCATAGCGCTGATAATCGGTGGCATGATGATAAGCATTCCGGATGAATTCAGGGTGCTGTGTCAGCTGTGGGATTCACTGCCGTGGGCTTTCAATTCGGTTTGGACGGTATTCTCTGAACGGACATTCCTGGGAATCGGAACAAGGCTTATGCCTTATCAGGCTGTGCCGATAATGTATATCGGCGTTGGTGCGATTATCACAGCCGTTGGCGGGGTTGTCTGGAAGAGGATACAGACGGTTTCGAGATGATATACAAATCATTGTGTCAATAGCACAGACAAAAAAGCTTTCCGTCCACCCTTTCTCGAAAGGGTGGCGAGGTCGAGGGCGAGAAGCCCTCGTCGCTCCCCGCAGGGAGCGAAATCCCCAGTGAAACGAAGCGCAGGAGAGGGAGAAAAAACAGTCCGGTGGACTGTTTTTTTCGTGGGAGGACCATCGCCTGGGGTCCTCCTATGGGCGTGCGGAGCACGTCCATGACTGCAAAGTAATAGCTCAAATCATACCCTAAAAAATCATACACATTACGATTATCAGATGCAAAAAACCTCCCGCCGATATTGTTTCGGCGAGAGGTTGATTTGTTATGCAGGTTTAAGCCTTAAGCCCAAGGATTCTCGGTGGGATAAGGAAGCTCCTTAGGCTGATTGTAAGCGATGTCCTCGATTCCGAGATACTTCATAACCTCAAACATCAGCTTGCCGCAGTGAGTGAAAGCAACTGCACCGTGGTGAGGATATCTCTTCTGAACCAGAACATGGCGATAGAATCTGCCCATTTCGGGGATAGCGAATATTGCGATACCGCCGAAGGAACGGGTAGGAACGTTGAGGATCTCACCCTCTGCAATGTAGCAGCGGAGCTTGCCCTCGGAATCGCACTGAAGTCTGTAGAAGGTGATTTCAGAAGGAGCGATGTCGCCTTCAAGAGTACCTCTGGTGAAGTCAGGCTCGCTGCCCTGGGGCTCAAGAAGTCTGTGCTGGATGAGCTGATACTTAACAGCTCTGTCCTCACACATCTTGCAGGAAGGAGTGTTGCCGCAGTGGAAGCCCATGAAGGTATCAGTGAGCTTGTAGCCCAAAGCTGCAATGCCGTCCTCGTCGTAGATGTACTTCGGAACGCTGTTGTTGATGTCGAGCAGGGTAACAGTATCGCCGGTGAGGCAGATGCCTATGTACTCGGAAAGTGCGCCGTAGATGTCAACCTCGCAGGAAACCGGGATTCCCCTTGAAGCAAGGCGGCTGTTTACATAGCAAGGCTCGAATCCGAACTGGCTGGGGAATGCAGGCCAGCACTTGTCGGCGAATGCTACGTACTTCTTGGAGCCCTTGTGCTTCTCAGCCCAGTCAAGGAGTGTAAGCTCGAACTGAGCCATTCTTACGCTCATGTCGGGATAATACTTGCCCTCGCCCATTTCGGCGGCCATATCAGCGCAAACCTCGGGGATTCTGGGGTCGTTCTCATGCTCCTTGTAGGAAACAAGAAGGTCGAGCTCGGAGTTCTCTTCGATTTCAACGCCTATCTCATAAAGACCCTTGATGGGAGCGTTGCAGGCGAAGAAGTCCTGCGGTCTGGGACCGAAGGTGATGATCTTAAGATCCTTAAGACCAAGGATGGTTCTTGCAATCGGAACGAACTCAGCCATCTTGTCAACGATTTCTTCAGCAGTTCCGACAGGATATTCGGGGATGTAGCCCTTAAGGTGTCTCATGCCCAGGTTGTAGGAGCAGTTGAGCATACCGCAGTAAGCGTCGCCTCTGCCGTTGATCATGTCGCCGTCGCCCTCAGCGGCAGCTACGAACATACAGGGACCGTCAAAATTCTTAGCAATAAGTGTTTCGGGAGTCTCAGGACCGAAGTTTCCAAGGAATACGGTCAAAGCGTTACAGCCTGCCTCGTTGACCTCGGCAACTGCCTTGAGCATATCAAGCTCGTTCTCAACGGTAGTCTTGCACTCGTAAACATCAAGACCCCTCTTTGCGCACTCGGCAACTATCGCCGCGCGTCTCTTCTCGGAAAGCTGAATCGGGAAGCAGTCACGCGAAACAGCAACAATACCGAGCTTTACAACAGGAATGTTTATCATACTTAACCTCCAAATAAATATTTACTCTTTCTTATATGGGGACATCCCCAAAAAGAAACAGTATTATACATACTGATATCCATTATGTACATTCATTATACAATATTTTGTCCACAATATCAACCGTTTTGAAAAATTTTTTTCTCATTGAACAAAAATAAATTTCCGTTTTGTGCATTTTAGTTGATGGGCTTGCAAAACAAATGCGGCTGTGATATAATATGCGGGATTTTGGATGTCGAAAGGAAGTATTTTGCGATGGCAACGCTTTTGCTTGTTGTTATATATGCGGCGTTTATAGGACTTGGCGTGCCGGACGCTGTTTTCGGCTCGGTCTGGCCTGCGGTTTATGAGGATTTCGGAATATCGGTTTCGATGGCTTCGGCTGTAACCATGACCTGCACCTGCGGCTCCATAATAATGAGCTTCTTCTCTGCAAGGATAATAAACTGTTTCGGTACTCCTGCCGTAACAGCGGTATGCACCTGCCTTACAGCATCTGCGCTTTTGGGCTTTTCCTTTGCACCGAATATCTGGTGGATGGCTCTGCTTGCACTTCCTTTGGGACTTGGCGGGGGATGCATAGACGCTGCGTTGAATAACTATGTCGCGGTTCACTATAAAGCTTCGCACATGAGCTTTTTGCACTGCTTTTATGGTGTGGGAGTGGCTTTAAGCCCTTATATAATGTCGCTCGCCCTCGGCGACAGCGGCGACTGGAGACAGGGTTACCGCACTGTGTTCATTGTTCAGGCGTGCATAGCGCTTATTACAATAGTAAGTCTTCCTCTGTGGAAAAAAGCTCACGGAAGCGAACATAAGTCTTTGGAAAAGGAATCCGGTCAGGAGGCTATAAGCCCTTTCGTGATGCTCAAAGACCCCAAAATGCGGCTTACCTGCCTTGTCTTCTTCGGCTCCTGCGCGCTTGAAATGGGATGCTGTGCATATGGCAGTACGTATTTGGTAAAGGCAAGGGGAATGGCGACCGACCTTGCCGCTATGATGATATCCGTAAACTACGCCGGTCAGGCTGTGGGAAGGTTTACTTCGGGACTGCTTGCAAAAAAATATTCCGGTCAGAAAATAATAGCCCTTGGACAGATGATACTTCTTCCTGCAATACTGCTTCTTATCCTGCCGCTAAAGGGCACTGTGCCGGCGGCAGCGGCAATGTTCCTTATCGGCTTCGGAAACGGTCCTGTATTCCCGAATATGGTTCACATAACTCCGGAGAATTTTGAAAATTCCCAGTCGGCAATGGGTGTGCAGATGTCGGCGGGGTATATAGGTGTTCTTGCATCGCCGCTTATTTGCGGAGCGCTTGCAAAAATCATGGATTTTAAGCTGTTTGGATGGTATCTTTTGGTGCTGTTTTTGCTGTTTTCTACAGGAATATACCTTCTTGGAAAGTATAGCAAGAAAAATAAATAAAAATTTTTAAAAAAATTTTCGAAAAACACTTGCATTTTTCAAAAAGATGTGCTATATTAATAAAGCTGTATTGAACGCTGTTTGAAATCGGGCGATATATTGGGATATAGCCAAGAGGTAAGGCAGCGGACTTTGACTCCGTCATTCCGGTGGTTCGAATCCACCTATCCCAACCAAAGTCATCAATTACAGTTTAAATAAATTGCGGTTTCGCCAAGTGGTAAGGCACTGGACTCTGACTCCAGCATTCCCTAGGTTCGAATCCTAGAACCGCAGCCAAAAATCCCGAATGCTTTTGCGTTCGGGATTTTTACTTATTACTTTTTCACTATTCACTATTCACTTTTCACTAAGTTGGGGTATACGCATTCGGGATTTTGAAGTAATAATTAATAGTGAATAGTGAAGAAGTGAGGTATCAAGCGTTTCACTGCGGTGAAACGCGCGGCGATGGATTTTTTAGTCGCGGCTTCGCCGCTTGCCGCTGGCGCGGCTTTTTTTGTTAACCGACCGAACCGACCCACATATTTTCACGACTTATAGTCGAAAGCTTTCAAAAACATAAGCATTATTCCGAAATCACGAAAGGAACATCTTAGAGATGGACAACTCCCTGATAACCGCACATCTTGATTTTTTGCTGTCCAACGCCATAGCCAAGTGCCAAAGCCTTGCCGATGCGCAGGATTTGACGCAGGAGACTATTCTTTCCGCACTTGCCTACATCAAGAAGGGCGGAGAGATCAAAAACGTCCGGGCTTGGCTTTTAAGCGTTATGACCCGGCGGTATTACGATATGCTCCGGCGGAAATATCAGCTGCCTACCGTGGCAATAGGGGAGGGCTTTGACATTCCCGACTGTAACGACTTTGACGACCCACTTATAAAGCAGGAGGAAGCCGCCGAGGTTCGCAGGGAGGTTGCATATCTTGCCGATTCATACCGCTCGGTTATCGTCAAGCGGTATTTTGAGAACAAGGGCGTGGGGGAGATATCCCGCGAGCTCGGGCTGCCCGAGGGGACGGTTAAAAGCCGCTTGGATTTCGGAAGGAAGCAGATAAAGAAAGGTTTTGACAGTATGGAAAATTATGATAACTATTCGCAGAACAGCTATATGCCGCAGCAACTAAGGGTGAGCAACAGCGGAAGGTTCGGTCTTAACGGCGAGCCGATGTCGCTCGTCGAGGAGGATATCTTGGCGCAGAATCTTCTGATACTCGCCTATGACAAGCCGATTACTGTGAGCGAGCTGTCGCGCAAAATCGGCGTAGCCGCCGCATATACCGAGCCGGTCATAAAAAAGCTTGTCGACGGCGAGCTTATGAAGCGTCTGCGCGACGGCAGGGTGTACACCGATTTCATCATATATGATGCTGACGATTACGTCAAATACATTCACGAGGAAGAGGCGTTCGCACATGATAATATCGAAGCCTACCTTGTCCCCGCGAAAGCGGCGATTGAGAAGCTGAAGCAAAAGCCGTATTACAGCCACTGCCTTGAGCGGATGATGCTGATACACATAGCTGAAAACGGTCTTTATGACAGCATGAAGCCGTTGAGGCACGAGCAGATATTCCCTGAAAGACCCAACGGCGGGCGCTGGATAGCCTTCGGCACGAAATATCCCAACGGCGGCTGGAACATCCCCAAGGATATGCGCGGCAAGCATGAATACGGTTATGCAGGACTGCGGAATCTGTATATCGACAGCTTTATCGGCTCAAAGGGTCTTAAAATATACAACTATGAAACCTCGCTCGACCCTAACAGCTGGCAGAAGCATTCCGGCTTCGGCTATAATTCCTTCATGGATATCGAGCTTGATATGCTCAGGCTGTTCTACCTGATTCACAAGGATATCGCTCCGGAAACGGTTGACCTCGACACCAAAATGATAAAGGGAATCCCGCTTTTGGAGGAGCGCGGATTTATCTCCCATGAAAACGGAAAGCTGAAACTGGATATCCCTGTGCTGACCCACGAGCAGGAAAAGGAGTTCTTCGGCATATGCGGGGAAGCCTCGGAGGCGTTTGCCAATAGCATACGCAAGCCCTTGTCGGAATACTGCCGCACCCACATAAAGGAGATACCGCCGCATCTAAAGAGCGTCCCCGACCAGAAGCGTACCATGCCCTATGAGCCTAACGCCATGATGTTTGTCTATGAAGCAATAGAAAAGGGACTTCACCAGTACGAAAAGGGCGTGCCTTGCCCGGAAACCTTTATCGTAATCGACTGACGGGCAAGCAGGAACGGTCATATAAAGCACCAAGCAGGAAATAAAATGCAGTTGTATTCGCACCAAAGACATTTTAGATGTTTTTGTATACTATGATTAAGAAAAGCGATATAAATATATCTATTATACATATTGAAATTTAAGCGCAATGAGGGTATATTTATTGAGGATTCCGCGATTAGGAATATTTCCCCTGAGCGGCGGCTATTATAGTCATATGCGAATATATAACTCGGGCTTGTATCCTTTTCGGGATATGTCCGGGACTGCGTGAAAGGCGATATAAAATGAAAAAATTTCTTGAATTCCTGCTTATTTCAGTGCTTGCGGTGCTCAGCGCCGTAACCTATATCATATTCATCTTTCCCAACAGCTTCGCGCCGGCGGGCTTCAACGGTATAGCAACTATGATTCAGTATGTTTTCGGCTTCAATGCCGGATATCTTTCACTGCTGATAAATATTCCGCTCGTAATAGTGGTGTTTTTCTTGGTGGATAAGGAATTCGCCGCAAAAACCCTTGTTTATATAGTCTTCTTCTCCGGTGCGTTGATTCTTTTGCAGGAGCCTTTTCTGGACTTGAGCGCATTCATCTATCAAACCGAAAACGGCACCAGCAAGATTTTAGGTCCGCTTGTCGCCGGAATATTAAACGGTGGGATTCTTGGGGCAACGTTCATGGCAAACGGCTCCTCCGGCGGAACAGACCTTGTTGCCGCCATCATCCATAAATTCAACGCCGCATATAACTTCGTGTGGGTGAGCTTTGCACTTACAACGGTTGTTGCACTTGTTTCGTATTTTGTCTATGATTACGAGATAGAACCGGTAATTCTGTGCATACTTTACTCCTACTTCTCCAGCAACGTAAGCGATAAGATGCTCAAAGGCTCCCGCGAGGCTATAAAGTTCGAAATCATTACCAACAATCCTGAGGAGATTTCCCACGAGATAATAGAAAAGCTGGGTCACTCTGCTACCCTTATAAACGCCGAGGGCTGCTATTCTCACGACAGAAAGAGTATGCTTGTCTGCGTTATCAATAAGGACCAGATAGTTAAGCTTAAGCAGATTCTGAACAAATACCCCGGTTCGTTTGCATCCATTTCAAACGTAACCAACACCGTCGGCAGATTCAAGGGCAAGCGAAAGGAAAGCACTGTCGTGGATTAAATTCTGTAATGATGGAGCGCCCTCATAATTGAATACCGCGATATCCAAGTTTGATTGGGTATCGCGGCGTTTTTTATAAAATATTGTGTGATGTGTACGCTTTTTTCCTTATAATTCCGATCAGAATGAAATAATATTATTATAAAATGTTAATATTGTTTCTTTACAAGCCGGTCGGAATATAGTAAAATATTTCTAACAGAGCATGGCTCGGCTTGTGATTATTGACGAATAACAAGCCGTAATATGCTTAAAGAAAGGAATGATATAGAAATGAAAAGAATAACAGCACTGTTTCTTGCTGTGGTTTTGATTCTTGCGCTGGTGGGCTGCGGAAAGGAAAAGCGGGAAATCGTAAAGCTGACCCTTTCCACCGAGGATTCTGTCGCAATTCTTGCAGCGGCAGGAATCAGCCTTCCGGATGCCGAAGAGGTCGCAGGGGTAAATACCTCTATCGAGTGGTTCGCATGGTATGACGATTTCCACAACTATGCTGAGGACGAAATAGTAAACACCGGCTTCTGGACTTTTGAGCAGAAGTACGGCGGCAGTATAGACTGGGTAGAATGTGAGTGGGGCAAAAGGTTTGACGACCTTGCAAATCTCATACTGTCTGACGAATCGCCCGACTTTATGCCGCTTCTTTTGAACGCCTTCCCGACAAGGGCGATAAAGGGCTTGTTTATCCCGGTTGACGATTACATAGACTATGATGACCCGCTGTGGGAGGGTACAAAGCCATTTGCATATGACTATTACTCTTTAGCCGGCAAAACTTATGCCATCTGCACCGATTACGGTCCGGGCAACGTCTGTGCGTATAATAGAAGAATCATAGAGGAATGGGGCTATGATGACCCTGCAACCCTTTTCGCCAACGACGAGTGGACATGGGATGTCTTTGCCGATATGTGCAAGGACTTTTCCGACCCTGACGAGGACAGATATGCGCTTGACGGTTGGTGGTTCCAGCTTTCTCTTATGCGCTCCTGCGGCGAGACTATCATAGAATACAACACCGATACCCGCCGGTATGAGTCGAATATAGACAGCCCCGGAATCGAACGAGCCGCAGATCTGCTTTACGACCTTGCTAAGAACGAATGTGTTTATCCTTGGTGGGCTAACGGCTGGTCGATCCGCAACGGCACCAACGGCGCAGGCATGAAGGACGGCAAGCTGCTCTTCTACTTCTGCACTATTGATACCTTCACCGCGCCGGTCGAGGAAATCTCGAATGTATGGGGAGATATTACTGCGAACGAGCTTATGTTCTGTCCCGCCCCGCGTGACCCTAACGGCGACGGTGGATATTATACCGAGTGCTATCCATCCGGCTACTGCATAGTTTCAGGCTCTGACAATCCCGAAGGAGTTGTACTGTTCTCCTCCTGCGAAAGATTCAAGATACTGGATCCCACCGTTGTGAAGATTGACCTTAAGCAGAAGAAGGAAATATACCTCTGGACTCAGGAAATGCTTGATATGCACGAAACCTGCTATAACCTTGCCTGCTCGGGCAACTATATAGTTCCTTACGACGCCGGCTTGGGCGACAAGCTTTCAGGCGTTGTGGATGCTTTTGAAAACAACGGTCACACTCAGGACGCTACCACATGGGCACAGCTAAAGGAAGCTAACTCCGAAAAGCTTGCATACTATCTTGATGAGCTCAACGACCAGCTTGCTGAAATTGATAAATAAGATTCATTAATTATACTTATTTTCGTTTGAAAGTGTTCAGACCATGCATGGTCATAAAAACAGTTGCAAAATCCCATCATATAGTGGTTTTGTGGCGATTTTACAGCAACACTTTTACGTAGAATTAGTATTAAACATCCCTTCCGCCAAGGTCAAGCCAAGGCGGAAGGGATGTTTTTCGGTTATCGTTCGATATTGAGCAAGGCTTATCTTACTTCAATTCCAATCATCTCGCCGTTATCGTCATATACAACATTGGCAACACCGCGACCGGTGTCCTTGAATTTAAAGCTGAACGCCGCTCCGTTGGGAGCGTTATCGACTAAGCCATCCATAAGCTCGCCATTGTAATAGACATTTCCCATGCCGCCGTTGTCCGACGGTACAAAGCTTATGCCCAAGCCGGAGTACTTTTTAAAGATTTCTTCAAAACTTTTGCCTTGCGCCTTAGAGCCCGAAGCTACAGTTGTCTCTAAATCGTCACACATCTGTCCCAATACAGTTTTCGCTTCGGCAAGCTTATCAGAAACCTCGCCAACAGGGCTTAACTCAACCGTGGTCGCGGTTATCTCGCTGCCGTCGCCAACGACATACGGCGTTTTCAGGTTCTCAAACTCCTCCTCGGTGGCCTTTCTCAGCCCGATGAGCCTGCCGAACGGGTCAACGCTGCCGTCAGGATTGGTTGTAGCCTCGCGGACGGTGTAAACGTCAATCTTGCCCAACTGGTTCAGATATACATACTTGCTCGCAAAGCCGTCGCCGACCTCGACGCCGTCGCAGAAATACCGCACCGGCTGATCGTTGTAGAGCATCATGCCGTCTGCATCGAAGCTGATTCCGTAGCCGCCGTATATCCTTATCACTTCCTCGTTGGTGAGCTGTTCAGATTTGTAGGATGAAGACACAGCACCTTCGGTTGTAGTGGCTTCAAAGTTGAATTCGGGGATATCCGTCTTTTTCAGCGATATAAGCTTGCCGTTCCCATCTCTGAGTGCAACGACGCCGATCTTACCGCCGTCCATCAGTGAGCGGACATACGCTCCGGGCTTGTATTCGTCATAGAAGTAGCCGACCATTTCGCCTCCGAAATAGAGGGCGTCCTCGGACTTGTTGTAGCGAAGCCCCAAAGCCTCATATTCCGGGAAGAATTTGGACTGATATACATAGTAAGCGTTGCCTGCAATCATATCGTCTTTTATCTCATCCTCGGTCAGCTGCAGGATTACCTGAACGTCTAAATCCTTGCCGTCCGGCTTTTTGCAGATGACAAATCCTCCGCCTAAATCTTTGGAATAAAGAGCGCCGTTTTTGATGTCTTCAAGGACTTTATCGTAAGCCGCAAATGCGCTGTCCGCTCTCTTTTTCTGCTCGTCGGACGGATTCTTCCCAAGCATAGCCTTCTTTTTGGTCTCGACCCATTCCTTAAGCTCGTCGTATGTCCACCAATCAATGCCGCTTTCTGTAGCTATGGAAACCGCAGAGTCATATTCGCCGTTGGCGGTGCCTGAGCACATAATCATATCTCCGTCCAAATCCTTAGAATAAAGAACACCGTTTTTGATGTTCTCCAGCATATCCTCATACATGGCAATGGCGTTGTCGATCTCTTCCTGAGTCCAAATAACCTCCCCGCGTGACGGTGTTGTGAATGATGAGCCGAGGCATTTCTGCAATTCTATCTTTTCGTTTTCCAGCCAAGCCTTGAACTCGTCATATGTCCACCATTCGACATCCTGATTCCAGCTTACGCCGTCGAAGCCGTATTTATCCATAAGCTCCTGCTCGGTCATGTAGGTTTTTCCGCCGTCGTCGCTATAGCGATAGGTAGACAAATCGCCGTCGCCGGTACCTGTAGCTATAACGTCTAACTCGGTCACGGAATTAATGTCCGGCTTATCCGCCGAAGTCGCGAACGCGCCTATCGTGCACGCAACTACAAGGCAGGCCGCCAAAGCCGATATAACGCCTATTTTTTTAGTTTTCATAATAGCAGTTATCCTTTCCTGTACTGCATTTCTGCAAAAACCGGTGTAAATAGGAACGCCGCTTCTTTTTTCTTCAAGACTTATAAGCGCGTTGGCATAGTCAGCGCGTGAATCAGTGCCAAACGCAGATACCACTCTTTCATCACATGAAAGCTCGATATCCCGGTTTAGCAGCCAAGCCATCAGCCATACCGCAGGGTTGAACCAGTGAACACAGCAAACCGCGATGGCTAAAAGCTTTATGGCAGGGTCGAACCGCCTTATGTGGGTAAGCTCGTGCATAAGCGCGAAGTCAAGAAGCCTGCTTTTTGATTCCGAATCCTTGCCGTCAAGAATAAGCTTGGGCAGAAGTATAACCGGGCGGAAAACACCGTAGGTTAGCGGAGCGGATATCTCGTCCGACTGCCTTATCTGTATTCCTTTCGGGATTTCGATGTTGCTCAGCCGGTGGGATATATCCCAATCACTCAATGGCAGGGAAGAGCGGAATCTCCTTATGTTTTTAGCATAGGATATCCCGAAATACCCCGCAAGAGCCATTGCGACAGCGAAGTAGATTATCTTCTCCCAAGGTAGTTTGATTCCGCCGTCTGCCTCGGAGGAAGGCTCGGAACCCGCTTCAACCCTTGGATACTGCCTGTAGCCGCCATAATAATAATCGCTGAATATATCCTCGCTTTGTATGGTTATATCTTCGAAAACAGGGGACTCGGTGACCTCATCCTGACGGAATAATTTCGCAAGAGAGTACACGCTTCCAGCAAACGGCAGCTCAAACGGCAGAATAAGCCGCAATATCGCCGCAAGCCAGAGTATAACAAAGGCACGCTTGGGGAGCTTGGATATCAGCACAGCTCTTATAACAGCTATTGCTAAAATCATTATCCCGCCGTAAACGCTCATTTCAATAAAGCTAAGCATAGCTATCACTCCAGCTCTTCGACGATTTTTTTCAGCTTGGCTATCTGCTCGGCTGAAAGCTTCTTTCTTGAAAGAAGAGATGCGAACAGCATATCCGCAGAGCCGCCGTAAACGCGGTCTATAAGCTCGTCGGTCTGTGCCGCCTGAACCTCCTCCCGTGCTATCAGTGCGTGGCAGACAAAGTTAGGCTCTCTGCGCTCGATAGCTCCCTTGCCTATACATCTTTTAATAAGAGTATAGGTGGTGTTTACGTTCCAGCCGATTTCTTCGCCTAAAACCAGGGCGATGTGCTTGGCAGTAACGTCGCCCTCCCGCCAGATAACATCCATTACCTTAAGTTCAGAATCAAAAAGCTTTACGTCCATTTTTACATTTTCCTTTCTATACGACTATAGTCTTATGAGCTCAATATCATACTACCACAGTAGTAAACGGTTGTCAAGAGGTTTCAGAAAAATTAATATTATCTTTTTGCGGCATATAATCAGAAAATATTTATCTGACAAAAAATGAGATTAATAATTTATTATTGACTTTGTACTAAAAGCATGATATTTTGTTAATAGCGTTATATTAATTTATATAAACGGAGGGAACAAAATGAAGAGAATATTTGCGCTATTGTTAACATTCGCACTGGTTATCGCACTTGTCGGCTGCGGCAAACCCAAAAGGGAAGTCATACAGCTGACCCTTTCCACCGAAGACGCTGAAGCGATTTTGAACGCCGCGGGCATCTATCTGCCTGACGCTGAAACGGTTGCCTGCAAGGACACTGTTATCAGACTTTACGGCTATCGCAATGACCTTCAGAACTATTCCGAGCAGGAAATGCTTCAGACCGGATACTGGACCTTCAAGGAAAAGTACGGCTGTGATATCGAATGGATAGAATGTACCTTCGGTGAACGCTGGACCACCCTTGCAAACCTGCTTCTTGCCGATGATGTCCCGGATTTCTATGCGGCATGGGCAACAGATTTCCCTTATTATTCAATTAAGGGTATGTTCCAGCCTGTTGATGATTACATAGACTACAGCGACCCGCTTTGGTCGGAAATGAAATATATGGCTGACACCTATTTTTCTGTGGGCGGCAGGCACTATGTTTTCATTACGGATGTTATTGCAAACTGCGTTGTTATTTATAACCGCAAAGTTATGGACGAATGGGGCTTCGACGATCCCGCAGAGCTGTTCTACAACAACGAATGGACATGGGATAAAATGATGGATATGTCCCTGGATTTCACCGATGCAGAGGATGGCAGATATGCCTTTAATGCATGGCATACCGAGGAAGCTCTGTTCTCTTCGACCGGTACATATCTTGTTGAATTCGACCCTGAAACCGGCAAGTATGTATCCAATCTTGACGATCCGAGAATAGAGCGCGCCTCTAACTGGCTGTATGATGTCATGAAGAACGAGCTTTGCTTCCCAATGTGGACCAACGGCTGGAATCTTAACTACAGTGCTGAGGGCGGCGGAATGAAGGAAGGCAAAACCCTCTTTGCAATGGACCCGTGGTATGTATTTGACGAGTGCCGCAGTGCAGAAGAGTATGACGCTGTCTTTGGCGATATCAGAGCGGGCGATTTGATGATAGTTCCCGTTCCAAGGGATCCCAACGGCGACGGTGAGTATTATATCGATTCAAAAATCAAGGGCTATAACCTTATCAAAGGTGCACCTCACCCCGAGGCTGTAGCGCTTCTGGCAGCGTGTGATAGATTCAAGACTGTTGACCCTACAGTTACCAGCTTCGACCGCAGACAGCTTCAGGAAAAGAAGGGCTGGACGGAAGAAATGCTTGATATGTGGGATACCATGTATGAAATTGCTCACTCTCACAACACGCAGATCATATTCGGCGAAGGTCTTGGCGATCGTGTTGCTCCGATAGTCGATACCGTTATAAACTATACGAGAAACGGTAACAGCACCTTCACTCAGCGCAAGGAGCAGAATTCAGAAAAGCTGGATTACTATCTTGAAGAGCTTAACCAGATGATAGAGGAAGCGGAAACCAAGTAGTGCCGGCTAACGACAAATCCAATAATAATCCCGCCTTGATGTTATATCATCAGGGCGGGATATTTTACTATATTTATGCGTTCATAAGCTCAGCAAGCTTACCGGCAATTGCATCAAGAAATTCCTCAGAATAAACGGTGCGCTTGTTTTCTATGGTGGAAAGCGCCGCCATGTCACCGGTCATGATGCCCGATTCGATGGTGGATATCGTAGCTCTCTCAAGCTTGTCGGCATAGTCGCACAGGGCGGGGATGTTGTCCAGCTCGCCGCGCTTTCTGAGCGCTCCAGACCATGCGAATATCGTGGCCACGGGGTTTGTAGAGGTCTTTTCGCCCTTGAGCCACTTGTAATAGTGGCGCTGAACTGTACCGTGAGCGGCCTCATACTCATAAATACCGTCGGGAGATACGAGCACAGATGTCATAAGACCCAAGCTTCCGTAAGCGGTGGCAACCATGTCGCTCATAACATCTCCGTCGTAGTTCTTGCAAGCCCAAATCATTCCACCCTTGGACTTAACCACGCGGGCTACAGCGTCATCGATAAGCGTGTAGAAATACTCGATTCCTGCGGCTTCAAACCTTTCCTTGTACTCGTTTTCGTATATTTCCGCGAAGATATCCTTGAATCTGTGGTCGTAGACCTTGGAGATAGTGTCCTTAGCGGCAAACCAGATGTCCTGCTTGGTGTCAAGAGCGTAGTTAAGGCAAGCGCGCGCAAAGGCGGAAATCGAACTGTCTAAATTGTGGACGCCCTGAATAATGCCGTCACTTGCTGTGAAGTTGTTTATAAGAGCACGTGTTTCGTTGCCGTTCTCGTCGGTAACAACAAGCTCAGCCTTAGAGCCCTTGGGGACTTTCAGCTCGGTGTTCTTGTAGATATCACCATAGGCGTGCCTTGCAATGGTAATCGGCTTTGTCCATGTCGGAATGAATGGGGTAATGCCCTTTATGATGATGGGCGCGCGGAAGACGGTACCATCCAAAATCGCCCTGATAGTGCCGTTGGGGGACTTCCACATTTCTTTAAGCTTGTATTCCTCGACCCTTGCCGCGTTCGGCGTGATGGTTGCGCACTTGACGGCAACGCCGTACTTCTTAGTAGCCTCAGCCGAATCGATGGTGACCTGATCGTTGGTTTCGTTGCGGTGAACAAGTCCTAAGTCGTAGTACTCGCTCTTCAGATTGACATATGGGAGTATCAGCTGATCCTTTATCATCTGCCAGATGACCCTTGTCATCTCGTCGCCGTCCATCTCGACAATGGGCGTAATCATTTCTATTTTTGCCATATATATCATTCCTTTCAAATTAGTTTATGCTAATGCCTGCGTCTGCCCTTGGACTTGCTTTCCTGTATTTTAAGACTGGATTTTCCTACCTTTTTAAGCTTTGCAATATAGAATCCCTCGTAAAGCTCATCCGGCATTACGCACAATGTTCCGTCAAGCTTAACAGGCAGCCTCGGCAGACTGTCAAGCCAATCCTCACATAGCGGGACTACCTCCACTCCGCCGCCGGATAATGCCCAGCTGATGATATCCTCGTTCTCTCTTGACAGAACCGAGCAGGTGGAATATATCATTTCCTGCCCCGGCTTCAACAGGGATATCGCCTTGGCAATAAGCGCCTTTTGGGAGCGGACGCATTTTGAAATAAGCTCCTCGGTGAACCCTGCGTTTTCCTGCGCGGCGCCTTCAAAGTGAAGCGTACCGCTGCCCGAGCAGGGAGCGTCCAGAAGCACGGAGTCGAAGCTGAATACAGAATCAAGCCGCCGCGAATCGGTCTCCATGACGTAAACACAGCTTGCACCCAAAAGTGAAACATTGTGCCTAAGCCGCTCGGCGCGGATGTGGTTCATCTCACAGGCGGTTATCCGGCAGCCGTTTTGTGCGATTGCCGCTATTTGAGTAGTCTTCGAGCCGGGTGCTGCCGCCATATCAAGAATATCAGTCCCGATTTTTGGATTCATGAGCACCGGAGGGAGCATCGAGCTAAGGCTTTGCAGGTACACCCGTCCCTCGGCATAGGCGGGAAGTGCCTGAATTGTCGATTCGGTGGCGTTTTCAATCACGAAGCCATCCTCATACCACCCGGATGGAGTAAGCTCGATTCCAGCGCCCTCAAGCTCGGAAAGTGTGCTTTCTCGTTCACCATTAAGAGGGTTTATGCGAAGGCTGGGTTTGCGGTTCACAAAATATCCCGAAAGGATTTTCCCCGCAAGCTCTGCGCCGTACTGCTCGTTAAGAAGAGATTTTATAAGCTCCAAGCCGTTGTTTTTGCTGTCCATGGTTATATTTTGGATCTTGTGTAATCAAGAAGCCCGCCGGCGAGGATAATTTCGCGCTCTCTTTCGGAAAGCTCGATTTTAAGGGCGATTTCCTTGCCGTTCGAGATGTTTTTCATGATAACGCTGTTCGCATCCTTAACAGCAGCCCTCAGACCGGACAATTCGAGCTTGTCTCCCTGGGAAATGCAGTCATAGTCCGCTTCGTTCTCAAATGTCAGCGGCAGGATTCCTGCGTTTACAAGGTTTGCCTTGTGGATTCGCGCAAATGACTTAACTATTACCGCCTTGATTCCAAGGTACAAAGGAGCAAGCGCAGCGTGCTCGCGGGAGGAGCCCTGACCGTAGTTCGAGCCGCCTACAATCACGCTTTCGCCGAGCGATAAAGCTCTTTCCGGGAATTCGGTATCGACAACCTCGAAGCAATGCTTTGAAATTTCTGGAATGTTCGAGCGCAGGGGAAGAATCTTTGCTCCTGCTGGCATGATGTGGTCTGTTGTGATATTGTCGCCGGTCTTTAAGGAGCACTCAACGCTTAAGCTGTCCGACAGCGGCGAGGTCTTGGGGTAGTCCTTTATGTTTGGACCTCTGAGCACCTCAACGCTTTCGTATTCGTTATCACCCGCAGGGAGTGTAACCATATTGTCGTTAATTATAAATTTGTCAGGGATGTCGAACTGCGGCATCTCGCCCAAAGTCCTCGGGTCGGTAAGAACGCCTGTTATCGCCGAAGCCGCGGCGGTTTCGGGGGAAACAAGGTAGATTCCCGCGTCCTTGGTGCCGCTTCTGCCAAGGAAGTTTCTGTTAAATGTGCGCAGCGATACGCCCTTTGAGTTGGGGGACTGTCCCATTCCGATGCAGGGGCCGCAGGCGGATTCAAGAATTCTTGCGCCAGCGTCGATTATATCCGAAAGCGCGCCGCTGCGCGATATCATGTTGAGCACCTGCTTCGAGCCGGGAGCTATGCCGAGCGAAACATCGGGGTGAGCGGTCTTGCCCTTGAGGATATATGCCACCTTCATCATATCGAGAAGTGAAGAGTTTGTGCAGGAGCCTATAAGCGCCTGATCTATCTTCATTCCGGCAAGCTCGCGGACGGTTTTAACGTTGTCGGGGGAGTGTGGACAGGCAACCATCGGCTCTAATGTGCCAAGGTCGATGGTGAGCTCTTCGTCATATACAGCGTCCTCATCCGCCCTGATTTCCACCCAGACATCCTCGCGCTTCTGCGCCTTTAAGAACTCATATGTGCGCTCGTCGGAGGGGAAAATACTGGTAGTAGCGCCGAGTTCTGCGCCCATGTTGGTGATTGTCGCCCTTTCGGGAACGCTAAGGGTCTTAACGCCCTCACCGCAGTACTCGATAATCTTTCCGACGCCGCCCTTAACGCTTAAACGTCTTAAGACCTCCAAAATAACGTCCTTAGCGGAGACCCATGGGCTTAGCTTGCCGGTGAGCTCTATTTTAACTATCTTGGGATATGTGATGTAATAGGTGCCGCCGCCCATGGCAACCGCAACGTCCAGTCCGCCTGCGCCAATGGCTATCATGCCCAAGCCGCCGCCGGTGGGGGTGTGGGAATCCGAGCCGATAAGGGTCTTTCCGGGGATTCCGAAGCGCTCAAGATGAACCTGATGGCAGATGCCGTTTCCGGGGCGGGAAAAGCTGATTCCGCGTTTTTTTGCCACCGAGCCGATAAAGCGGTGATCGTCGGCATTCTCGAAGCCTGTTTGCAGGGTGTTGTGGTCTATATAAGCAACGCTCTTTTCGGTTCTTACACGCGGCACGCCCATAGCCTCATATTCTATGTATGCCATTGTTCCGGTAGCGTCCTGCGTAAGGGTCTGGTCAATTTTAATGCCTATTTCGCAGCCCTTTTTGAATTCGCCCTCTACAAGATGGGCTTTTAGTATTTTTTCAGCGGCAGTATATCCCATAAGTAAACTTCTCCTTTTTACATAATAGAGTATACACTATAGTTTATAATATGACGTCTGCTTTGTCAAGACAGTGCGGCACACTTTTTTGCGGTAAAACGTTAAAACTTTTTGTGTGAATTGCCGATATGCTCTTTCTTGATAAATTTTCAAGGAAAAAATACAATTTTGCTTGACTGTTACACAGTATTCAGTTATAATATATCTGTATATGCACAACATATCGAAACGTTTTTAGAGAATACTTTCGCTTGTTTCCGAGCATAATAGTATAAAATAATTCTTTTGGAGAGATATTATGCCGGAAAATAACGAAAATACAGCCGAGGTAACCCAGGAGCAGGCGGAGTTGAGCGAGCAGTACCGCGATATTGCCATAACCAATTCCCGCCACGTTATCCACTGCCTGAGCATTATCGGGCAGATTGAGGGACATTATATTCTTCCTCCGCAGAACAAAACCACCAAGTACGAGCATATCATGCCGGCGCTTGTGGCTATAGAGCAGGACAAATCCATCGAGGGGCTGATAATAATCATCAACACCGTCGGCGGGGATGTCGAAGCAGGGCTTGCCTTGGCGGAGCTGATATCCTCGATGAAAACGCCGACAGTCTCTATAGTCGTCGGCGGGGGACATTCCATCGGCGTGCCGCTGGCAGTGAGCGCAAAGCGTTCGTTCATAGTCAAGTCGGCAACAATGACCGTTCATCCGGTTCGCCTGACAGGGCTTGTTTTAGGAGTGCCGCAGACCTTATCCTATTTTGAAAAGATGCAGGAGCGCATAGTCCGCTTTGTTTCGGATAACTCCAGCATATCGGCAGAGCGATTCAAGGAGCTTATGCTCAGAACCGGCGAGCTTGTTATGGACGTCGGAAGCGTTCTTACCGGCGAGGATGCCGTTAAGGAAGGCATAATCGACAGCGTCGGCGGGCTGAGTGAGGCTATAGAGTGCCTTTATTCCATGATAGAATCGGGGGAAGCTTGATGCTGTATACCATAATAAGCGAGTATGATGTGTTCACCCGGGGCGAACAGCCTGGAAAATATATTAATGTTTCGGGCGGAAAGGTAGAATATACCGCCGCCGGCAAAAATAAAGTAGTAAAGAGCTTGTTTTCAACCGACCCTAAGATGTATCTCGACAAGAGGTACATTCCGGGAACGAAATTATAACATCAGGGGGTAATTACTAATGTCAATTCTGTCAGCAATTCTTCAAGCTATCATTCAGGGGATAACCGAGTTTCTGCCGGTTTCATCTTCGGGTCACCTGTCACTATATCAGCACTTCACCGGCAACAGCGGTGAGGGTGCGCTGATGTTCTCGGCGCTTCTGCACTTAGGAACGCTTGTGGCGGTCTGCACAGTGTTCTATAAGCAGATATGGGAGCTTATAAAGGAATTCTGCCTTATGATAAAGGATATCTTTACCGGAAACTTCTCGGTTAGGGACGCTTCTCCGCAGAGAAGGGTAGTGTTCATGTACATAATCTCAACTGCCATGCTGATACCCTTTGTAATCTTCAAGGGCGTGTTCGAGGGCTTTGCCGAGGATGGCTCTATTCTGATGGAGGGCATATGCTTCCTTTACACCGCCGCGATTTTGTTCATGGCAGACAGAACCTCCAAGGGCAGCAAAAAGGCTATTGACATGAAGTATAAGGATGCCACAACTATCGGATTCTTCCAGGGTGTAGCCCTGCTTCCGGGCGTTTCCCGCTCCGGTTCTACCATATCCGCTGGACTTTTCTGCGGTCTGACCCGTGAAGCCGCTGTAAGCTACTCCTTCATTTTAGGAATACCCGCAATTCTTGGCGGATGCCTTATTGAGGTCAAGGACGGTATCGCCCAGAAGGCTGATATCGGCGTTTTGCCATGCATAATCGGCTTTGTTGTTGCGGCAATAGTCGGATTCTTGGCGATAAAGCTGGTTCAGATGCTGATTAAGTCGGATAAGTTCAAGGTGTTCTGGATATATACCGGAATCCTCGGAGCGGTTGTTATAATCATTGCTATCATTGAAGCAATACTCGGTCATGCACTTGTAATCGGATAAAAATACATAAAAAGGATGTTATAAAATGGCGCAGAAATCTTCGGCTTCCACCCGCAAAAGAACCACTACGGCGAAAAAGAATACCAAGGCGGTCAGCGAGGCTAAAAGAATTCAAAAACACAGAATGTGGTCAACGGTGCTGTCTATCGTGGGCGTGTTCCTTATATTCCTGACATGGCTTAAGGGCGAATCACTGTGGAACAGTATGCAGATGATACTTTGGGGACTGTTCGGAATAAGCGCGGCTATTGTCGCGCCTATTGTCATATATGTAGCAATAATGCTGGCGCTGGATAAATCAAAAAGTGCGGTTGTTGTAAAGCTTGTTCAGGGGCTTCTTCTGATACTTCTTGTAAGCCCGATGTTTGAAATAATCTATGGCTTCACCTCCAAGACAGGCGCGTTTGTAGGGGAGGATTTCACCGCCAAGCTTACAAACCTTTATCAGAACGGCTCTGTAAACCATCAGGGCGGCGGAGCACTCAGCATCTTTCTGGGCGGAGCGCTGACCGGTCTTTGCGGCGAGGTCTGCGCTCTGATAATCATAATTCTTCTGATACTTTTGTTCGTAATGCTTTTAACCAATATTACCTTTGTGGATGTTTTCAGAAGGATATCTATATGGATATCCCGCCTGAAAGCCTCTTTGAGCGAGAGCAGTGAGGAGGCAGCAATCAAGCGCCTTGAACGCGAGGAAGCCCGCCGCAGGCAGCTTGAAGAGGAGGCCGCGCGTGAAAAGGATCGCAGGGTGGATATAGCCAAGTTCATCACTGACGATATGCCAGCCCATACGACTGAGACAAAGCCGGATGATGATGCAGATAAGAAATCGCGCAAGAAGCGTAAGGGTGAAAGAATGCCCGCCGACTTCATCATGCCTGATGAGCCTGAAAAGCCGGTTGAGGCTGCAGCACCTGCGGTGGAGGAACCTGTCGTCACTCCCGTTCCTGCTCCCGCACCAGTATCGGAGGAGCCGATTCAAGAGAAGCCTATCCACGCGGAAGAGCCTAAAGAAATCCCGCCGCTGCGTGTGGCAGAGCCTACCTCCAAACTTGATGATGCCAAACTTAAGCCCGCCGAAGCGGAAGCTGTACCCGCCGGTGAGGATGATTCCGTCAACCCGATATATGTTGAAAAGGACGGTCAGACCACACTTATTGAGATGGACGACGCCGATGTTTCCGGCTATTCCGTCCCGCCGATAGAGCTTCTTAACCCTGCAAGCCGTGCCGTTGAAAGCGATGACCTTCTTATGGAAACCGACAAGAACGCCGAAACCCTGGTGGATACATTGAAGAGCTTCGGAGTTGTGACAAGGATAGTAGGAATCCATCGTGGTCCATCTGTAACAAGATACGAGCTTCAGCCGGCGGCAGGTGTAAAGGTAAGTAAAATTACCAGTCTTGCCGATGATATCGCCCTAAACTTAGCCGCAAACGGCGTCCGTATAGAAGCGCCTATCCCCGGAAAGGCGGCAGTCGGAATCGAGCTTGCCAACAAGGTTCGTGAAACCGTCTGCATAAGGGAGCTTATCGACAGCGACGAATTCAGGAATGCAAACTCTAAATTAAGCTTCCCCGTGGGCAGAGATATCGAGGGCAAAATAATCGTCGGCGACATCTCCAAGATGCCGCATATCCTGATTGCGGGTACTACCGGTTCAGGTAAATCGGTGTTCACAAACTCTATAATCATGAGTATACTGTATAACGCCTCACCTGATGAGGTCAAGCTTATTCTTGTAGACCCCAAGCAGGTTGAATTCCCGGTGTATAACGGCATTCCGCACCTGCTTATCCCTGTTGTAACCGAAGCTAAAAAGGCAGCGGGCGCGTTGGGATGGGCTGTCACCGAAATGCTCAAGCGATATAAGCTTTTTGCGGATAACGGCGTCCGCGATTTGAAGGACTATAACAAAATGGCTAAGGACAGCGATGTTCTGACTCCTATTCCTCAGATAGTAATAGTGGTGGACGAGCTTGCCGACCTTATGATGGCTGCCCCTAAAGAGGTTGAGGATTCTATCTGCCGCTTGGCACAGCTTGCCAGAGCTGCGGGTATGCACCTTATTATCGCCACACAGAGCCCGCGTGTTGATATCGTAACAGGTCTTATCAAGGCAAATATCCCTTCAAGAGTGGCTTTGAAGGTATCTAACCAGATGGATTCAAGGGTAATTCTGGATGAAGGCGGCGCAGAAAAGCTTTTGGGCAACGGCGACCTTTTGTACAAGCCGGTAGGACTTGGCAAGCCGGTAAGAGTTCAGGGAAGTTATGTTGCAACCGAAGAAATAAAGAGGGTAGTTGACTTCCTTAAGGCTCAGACCTCTTCGCAGTATGATGAAGAGGTTGCCTCCGAGGTTGAAAAGCATATCCCTGTTGCAAAGGGCGAGAAGCCCGCGCAGGAGGCATCTAGCGAATCGAGCTCAGAGAATAACATGACAGAGCGCGCAATAGAAGTGGTTGTGGAAGCTGGACAGGCTTCAACCTCTTACTTACAGCGCAGATTAAAGCTTGGCTATGCCCGCGCCGCGCGCATCATGGACGAGCTTGAAGAGATGGGAATAGTAGGTCCAGCGGACGGCGCAAAGCCAAGAGAAGTCAGGCTGACCCGCTCGCAGTGGCTCGAAAGGAAGAATTCCATGCTGAATGAATCAGCTAATACCGGAAGCGGTGAGGATATATTATGAGCATTGAAAGCGAAGCTTTAATGAATACTGAAAGCGGCTTCATCCCGGTTTCCCGGGAGGAAATGCTAAAGCTCGGCATCGAGCAGTTTGATTTTGTATACATTTTGGGGGATGCTTATGTCGATCATCCCAGCTTCGGCGCGGCTATAATATCCCGTGTGCTGGAGCATAACGGCTTCACAATAGGAATCATCCCTCAGCCGAATTGGCACTCCGACGGCGATTTTATGCGCCTTGGCAAGCCGAAGCTCGGATTCTTGGTTTCGGCTGGAAATATAGATTCTATGGTAGCGCATTACTCGGTAGCCAAAAAGCGCCGCGATTTTGACGCATATTCCCCCGGAAATAAGGCGGGCAGACGTCCCGACAGGGCGGTAATAGTGTATTCAAATATATTAAGAAGGCTGTACCCCGATACTCCCATCCTTTTGGGCGGATTGGAAGCATCACTGCGCCGATTTGCGCATTACGATTACTGGGATGATGCTGTTCGCCCCTCGGTTCTTGTGGATTCCAAGGCGGATATACTTATGTTCGGAATGGGCGAGAATTGCATTGTTGAGCTTGCAAACAGGCTGAAAGCGGGCGAGGATGTTCATTCCATCCGTGATGTCCGCGGCACCTGCTACCTCTGCCCGACGGTCGAGACCCCTTACGGCGGCGTAGAATGCCCATCATATGAGATGGTTTGCTCCTCGAAAGAGATGTACGCCAAGGCCTGCCGCATCCAGTACGACCAGCAGGACGAGGTTTATGGCAAGACCATACTTCAAAGACACGGCTCCATGATGCTTGTGCAGAACCCTCCGCCATACGCTCTGACCACTGAGGAGCTGGACGAGGTTTATTCACTTCCGTATAAAAGAAACTATCACCCGATGTATGAAGCCGAGGGCGGAGTGCCATCTATAAAAGAGGTTCAGTTCTCGATAACCCACAACCGCGGGTGCTTCGGCTTCTGCAACTTTTGCTCGATTGCTTTGCATCAGGGAAGAAAGATATCCGTGCGGAGCGAGGAATCGGTCTTAAAGGAAGCCGAGCTTTTGACCAAGCTCCCCGGCTTTAAAGGATATATTCATGACGTCGGCGGTCCCACGGCGAATTTCAGGGTGACATCCTGCAAAAAACAGTTAGAGCAGGGACTGTGCAAGGGCAGAAAATGCTTAGCGCCTCAGCCTTGTCCCAATTTACAGGTCGACCACACCGAATATCTTGATATCCTGCGGAAGCTGCGGGCTGTTCCGGGCGTGAAAAAGGTGTTCATCCGCTCCGGAATCCGCTATGATTACCTGATGGAGGACAAGAGCGACGAGTTTATAACCGAGCTTATAAAATATCACATATCCGGTCAGCTGAAGGTTGCACCGGAGCATTGCTCTGCGGCGGTGCTGGATAAAATGGGCAAGCCGCATATTGAGGCATATAAGCGATTCCAAAAGAAGTTTTATGAGATAACCGGCAGAGTGCAGAAGGAGCAGTATCTTGTGCCTTACTTGATGTCCTCCCACCCGGGAAGCACTATAAAGGAAGCTGTGGAGCTTGCTGTTTTTCTGAAAGAGAACAATCTCCACCCCGAGCAGGTGCAGGACTTCTATCCCACCCCCGGAACCATTTCAACCTGTATGTTCTATACCGGACTTGACCCTTACACCATGAAGCCTGTGTATGTAGCGAAGGATCCGCACGATAAGGCTCTGCAAAGAGCACTTTTGCAGTACTTTTTGCCGGCAAATCAGCGCAAAGTCATTGAGGCTTTGGAGAAGGCCGGCAGAGAGGATCTTATAGGCACGGGCAAAAATTGCCTTGTCAAGCCGGATGCTGAATATCTCAGAAAAAAGAATCTGTCCGCCAGAAGGACGGATTGCAAAACACCCGGCAAGGCGCAGGGCAGACGGCAGTCGGAATCGCGCCCAAGGCGCAAAAGGTAATATCGAATATCCGAAAGGAATAAATAAATGTCAGAGAAGAAAGGAAAAAATCGGTATATAGCAGAGGGGACAAAAAAACCTCTTCATATAGATTATGGCTGGATTGCAATAGCGGCACTTGTTGTAATTGCGGTGACGCTTGCGATTTTCGCTGTTATGTCCGGCAAAATAGATATCGGGGATGGATATAACGGCGATATTCCGGCGGCGTCGGATATTTGCTCATACGTCCACTTTATAGACGTAGGTCAGGGCGACTGTGAGCTCATTGTAGCCGATGATGGCTCAGCAATGCTCATTGACGGCGGCGAAAAGGAATACGGAAGCACAGTTTTGGAGTATATCCGCGATTTGGAAATTTCAAAGCTCGACTATATCGTTGCAACTCACCCACACTCCGACCATATCGGCGGGTTAAGCAAGGTAATATCCTCCGAAATAGAGGTCGGAAAGGTGATAATGCCATATATTCCGGATGAATTTGTTCCCACAACCAAAAGCTATGAGCGCCTGCTGACCGCTATTGATGATAAGGACATAGAAGCCGAGTGTTCAAAAAACCAAAGCTTTCCTTTCGGCGGCGGGATGATAACCATTATTCAGACCGAGTATTCAGGGGATAATTACAATAACTATTCAACTCTTGTAAAGTATGAGTATAAGGGAAGAGCATTTCTGTTCACAGGTGATTTGGAAGCTACACAGGAAATGCAGCTTGTAAACGCCGGAACTGACATCTATGCGGATGTTTTAAAGGTGGGGCATCACGGAAGCGCAACATCTTCCTGCCAGAAGTTTTTGGAGGCTGTTTCACCAACATACTGCGTTATCGAGTGCGACGGCGTGAGCTATAACCACCCCAATCCGGATGTTGTTTCAAGGCTTAAGAAGAACTGCGAAACCGTCCTTAGAACCGACAAGAACGGCAGCGTAGTTTTCACTTGTACCGATAGCGGCTTAAGCTTTGATACGGAGATTAAAGATGAATGAAAGATATATAATAGATAGGTTCGAGGGTGAAACCGCCGTCTGCGAAACGCAGGACGAGGAAACCATAGCTATAAACAGAGCTGATCTTCCGGATAACGTCCGCGAGGGGATGGTTATCCGCCGCGAGAACGGTGTGTATTTTGCCGATGAACAGGAAACTAAATCAAGGCAGGAAAGAATTAGAAATCTGCTTAAGAGAGTTATAAAGTGAAATAACAAGATTTTTACCGCGCATATCTGAATTTAATCGGAAAGGCAAGGTCAAAAAACAATGAATCAGGATTTGTTTGAGCTTTTGGAGGATAAAAAGTCAAACGCCTCCAAGAGCCATAGAAAAATTGCGGATTTTATTTTGACGCACTACGAAAAGGCGGCGTATCTGACCGCTGCTAAGCTGGGCGAGAGCGTCGGCATAAGCGAATCCACTGTTGTAAGGTTTGCGTCCGAGCTTGGCTTTGAGGGATATCCCGACTTTCAGCGCGCCCTGCAGGAGGCTATGCGCAATCGCTTGACAGCCGTTCAAAGAATAGAGGTAACGCTGGACAGGCTTAAGGACGGCGAAGTCCTTAGGAAAGTCCTTCAAAACGACATCGAGCATATTGCAAAAACACTTGAACAGACGACCGATTCCGCCTTCAATGCGGCTGTGGACAGCATCATATCTGCTAAACATATTTATATAATGGGCATAAGAAGCTCGGCTGCGCTGGCTTCGTTTATGGGATATTATTTCAAGCTGATGCTTCCGAATGTGACCATAGTGGAAACCGGCAGCCGCTCCGAGCTTTATGAGCAGCTTATGCGGCTTGATTCCAAGGATTTGCTTATAGGAATATCCTTCCCGAGATACTCCAAGCAGACAGTCAACGCCTTGGCGTATGCAAGGGCGAAGGGCGCTGATTCCATCGCTATAACCGACAGTAAGGATTCGCCTATTGCCCAGAACGCCGAAAAGATCCTCCTCGCTAAAAGCGATATGGTCTCCTTTGTCGATTCGCTCGTAGCCCCACTGAGCCTTATCAACGCGCTTATAGTCGCGGTGTCCATAAAGAATTATGAGACTGTTGCCGGCAACTTCAAGGCTCTGGAAGAGATTTGGGAGGAGTACGATGTTTACGAAAAGGCTGACGGACAAAACATAAAAGCATAGCCGAAAGGAACATAATGACTGATTTTACTGACAGCGACGTTATTGTGATAGGCGGCGGCGCGGCGGGAATGTTTTCCGCCTGCCTTTTAGCCAAAGCCGGAAAAAGGGTTATAATGATAGAGCCGAACCGTAAGCTCGGCAGAAAGCTGAGGATAACCGGCAAGGGCAGATGCAATCTGACAAATAATTCTTCTAACGACAATATAATAAAGAATATAGTCCGCAACCCCAAGTTTATGTACAGTGCATTGAGCAGCTTTTCCGCTAACGATGTTATGGACTGGTTCGAGACAAGGGGAGTGCCACTAAAAACAGAGCGCGGCGCAAGGGTGTTCCCGGTAAGCGATAACGCCAATGATATCGCCGATGCCATGGAAAAGGAGCTTAAACGTTACCGTGCGGTCATCATAAAGGATAAGGCTATGCAAATCCTTGTTGAGGATGGCAGAGTAATAGGCGTTAAATGCTCTGACAGGGATTATTATGCCGAAAACGTCATTTTAGCCACCGGTGGATGCTCCTACCCTGCAACCGGCTCGACCGGAGATGGCTATGAGATGGCAAGAAGTTTGGGGCACACCGTTACCGAAATATCGGCGTCACTGGTGCCGATAGTATGCAGGGAGAGCTTTGTTGCGGATTTGAGCGGACTTGCCCTTAAAAACGTCACCTTGTCGCTTTGTGATATCAAAAAGAAGAAACCAATTTATTCCGAGTTGGGCGAGGTAAGCTTCATGCCCTACGGCATAGCCGGTCCGCTGTCGCTGACAGCATCCTGCTATATGAACCCGGAAAAGCTCGAGGCTGGGGAGTACAAAATAGCGATAGATTTAAAGCCGGGGCTAACAGATGAGCAGCTTGAACGGCGGATTCAGAGGGATTTTTCCGAGACTCCATCCCGCGAAATTTCAAAGGCTATGTCAAGGCTTATGCCTTTGCAGATGATTTCAGCCTTTGTAAGCTTATTAGATATCGACCCGAATAAGCCCTGCAATCAGGTGACGCGCGAGGAAAGAGAACGCATAAAACGTTTATTAAAGCGCTTTGAGCTCGCCCCGCTAAGGCTAAGACCAATAGACGAAGCCATCATCACCCGCGGAGGTGTGAGTGTCAAGGAAATCAATTCCACAAGTATGGAATCCAAACTTGTAAAGGGACTGTACTTTGCAGGCGAAATCATAGACGTTGACGCTTTGACCGGCGGATATAATCTTCAGATAGCTTTTTCAACCGCTAATGCGGCGGCAAGAGCCATCTGTGAAAGCAAAGGAGAGCAAAAATCATGACCATTAACTGTGCGCTTGACGGTCCGAGCGGTGCCGGAAAGTCAACTATCGCAAAAGCCGTTGCTAAAAAGCTGGGGTATGTTTATGTGGATACCGGCGCGCTTTATCGCTCTATAGGGCTGTATTGTACCCGCAAGGGGATAGATGTAAAGGATTCTGCCGCCGTTGAAAGCGTGCTGAGCGAAATAAAGGTCGAGCTTAAGTATGTTGACGGCAACCAGACGGTCTGGCTCAACGGTGAGGATGTCTCCGGGTTTATTCGCACTAACGAGATATCCATGGCTGCATCTGCCGTCTCGGCGATACCTGCCGTACGCGATTTTCTTCTGGAGCTTCAGCGTTCAATCGCGAAAGAAAACAATATCATAATGGATGGCAGGGATATCGGAACGGTCATTCTGCCCAATGCGCAGGTCAAAATATTTATGACCGCTTCCGCCGAGGAGCGCGCTAACCGCCGATATAAGGAGCTTGTAGAGCGCGGGCAGGATGTGAACTATGATGATATCCTGCGGGATATAAACCAGCGTGACTATAACGATTCCCACCGTGATACCGCACCTTTAAAGAAGGCGGATGATGCTGTCGAGCTTGACACCTCGCATATGTCGATTGAGGAAGCTGCAGATGCGGTCTGCGGTATAATTGCTCAGAAAACCACAGAGCAGGGTAGCTCAGGAAGCTCTTTAGCAGTTTCCGATAAGGAAGAAATAACAGTGGAAAAATCACGGATTTCAAAAACCAAACTGTTTTTTTACGCCGTTTTTAGGCTGGTGGTGAGATTCCTTTTAAAAATCCCGTTCAGCCTTAAATATGAGGGCAAGGAAAATGTCCCGGACGGCGCGTGCATAGTCGCTCCGAATCATCTGACATGGGCAGACCCTGTGTTTGTTTCCGCTGGAATTAAGAACCCAAGCGCGTATATGGCAAAGGAAAGCCTTTTAAAGAATAGGCTTTTGGCGCCGCTGATAAAGGCATTTCACGCCTTCCCTGTTAAGCGGGATTCCGGCGACAGAACCGCGCTTAACACCTCAGTCGAGTATCTCAATAAAGGCTATAACCTCACGATTTTCCCGGAGGGTACACGCTCCAAGGACGGTAAGATGGGCAAGGGAAAATCGGGAGTGGCGTTTATAAGCGCGGCGGCAAAGGCGGATGTTTTGCCGGTCGGAATCATCATCAAAAAAAGAAAGCTCCGCCGCACGAGCATAACCATCCGCTATGGCAGACCGATATCATATCAGCTTCTGAGCACAAACGGAATATCCGCAAGAGAGCTGAGGCAGGCACGCGACCTGATAATGAACGAAATAGGAGCGCTTGTAGACCATGAGCATAGCTAAAATTACCGTTGCCAAAACGGCGGGCTTCTGTTACGGAGTGGAGCGCGCGGTGAACATGGCATATGCCGCGGCAGGGAAGTATCAGCGGATTTTTACCTACGGTCCGCTTATACATAATAGGAACGTTGTCGAGGATCTTGAAAAGAAGGGGATAAGCGTTCTTGAGGATCTTGATGATGTTTCCCCAGGGGACGCCGTTATCATCCGCTCACATGGTGTGGGCAAAAGCGTGTATGAGGAGCTTGAAAAAAAGCAGGCGGTTGTTATCGACGCTACCTGTCCCAACGTCAAGCGGATTCATAAGCTTGTCGAGGAATGCCGCGCAAACGGACAGCTTGTGCTTATAGCAGGGGATAAAAACCACCCGGAGGTGCAGGGAATCCTCGGATATGGGGATGAAAACTGCTTAGTGTTCGCAAATTGTGAAGAACTTGCAACACTTTTAAGAAAAAATTATGAAAATTTCAAAAAAGGTGTTGCAATTCTTTCGCAAACCACTTATAATATAGAATTATGGGAAGAGTGTATCAGGACGGCTCAGAGGTATGATAACGTTAAGATTTATAATACCGTCTGCCGGGCGACAAGTCAGCGACAGGAGGAAGCGGAAATGCTTTCCCGCCGGTGTGATACCGTAATTATCATCGGCGGAAGAAACAGTTCCAATACCGCTAAGCTGATGGATATCTGCTCGAAAAACGCAAACTGCTATCTTATTGAAAATGCGGATGGGCTCGACGATATAGATTTTTCCAAAACGAGGTTCTTGGGAATCTCGGCCGGCGCATCGACTCCGGCATATATAATTGAGGAGGTACAAAAAACCATGACTGAAAATTTAACAAATGAGGAAGAGTTCAACTTCGAGGAAGCGATTGAACAGTCACTCAAAAAAATATATACCGGAAAGAGAGAACGCGGCGTCGTCACAGCAGTAAACAGTACTGAAGTTATCGTTGATATCGGCACTAAGCATACCGGATATATTCCCTTGTCTGAGCTTTCTAACGACCCCAACGTCAAGCCCTCTGACGTTGTAAGTGTTGGCGACGAAATCGATGTTATCGTCACCAAGGTCAATGATGCTGAAGGCATTGCAACCCTTTCAAAGAAGCAGATAGATGCTCAGAAGGGCTATGAAGAGGTCAAGAAGGCATATGAGGAAGGAACCGTTCTTTCCGGAACCGTAACAAACGTCATCAAGGGCGGCGTTATAGTTGTTTCCGGCGGTATGAGAGTGTTCGTTCCTGCTTCGCAGACCGGCGTTAAGATGGGCGGAGATCTTAATTCTATCTTAAAGAACACAGTCAACTTCAAGATCATCGAGCTCAACGAGCAGAGGAAGAGAGCTGTAGGCTCTATAAGAAGAGTCCTTGCAGACGAAAGAGCTGCCAAGAAGGCTGCATTCTTTGAAACTGCCGAGGTCGGTCAGACTGTTACCGGCGAGGTCAAGTCGATTACTGATTACGGAGTATTCGTTGATATCGGCGGAGTTGACGGTTTAGTAAGAAGAATGGATCTTACCTGGGCAAGAATCAAGCACCCCAGCGATGTTGTTTCCATTGGCGAAACCATCGAGGTAACTATTAAGGATATCGACAAGGAAACCGGCAAGGTATCCTTAAGCTACAAGAAGCCCGCTGACAATCCGTGGGTAATCTTTGAGAATAACTATGCCGTTGGACAGACTGTTGAAGCCAAGATAGTTTCTATCACCAGCTTCGGCGCTTTCGCTCAGATCATCCCCGGCATCGACGGCTTGATTCATATCTCTCAGATTGCTAATCAGAGAGTTAATAACGTTGCAGATTTCCTTACCGTTGGTCAGACTGTTCAGGCTAAGATCACCGAGTGCGACCTCGAAAACAAGAGAGTAAGCCTTTCTATCAGAGCGCTCCTTTCCGAAAACGAGGCTGAGGCTGAGGAAGCTCCTGCCGAAGAGTAATTCTTACTTATAGCAAATACTAATTTCTTCTTAAAGTGATTCCAAAAATCGGGCACTTTTTAAGCTAAAATAAGTATAACACCAAAAGCTGTCGATGAATTTCGGCAGCTTTTTTGTACAGATGTTACATAAATTGTAATTTATACGCCGCTGAAATAAGAAAAAGATTAAGAATTAATTACATTTTTCATTTTTCTCTTAACAAGAGGAAGGTTTTGTGCTATAATAGCAATAGTTATTATACTTATTCTGTGTAAAAAAGTGTCTATATAATCGTTGCAAAGCCCATCGTGTAGCGAGTTTGTGACGATTATATACCAGCGCTTTTACGCAGAATTGGTATTACAATCATTCAAAGGATATAATTTATAAATACAATTGTTTTTCCCGGAGAGGAGCGGTATTTTGAAACCTTCATTAAAGAAATTCAAAAGGGGCGCTAAAAAGGTTACGCGTCCGGTCGGAGCAGTATTGAAAACAATAGGCATAGCAGTCTGCTGTATAATCATGGTGGCCGTCATAACGCTGACGATAGTCGGCTCTGCGCTGACTGTTTTCGTCGTCAATCTTATGGACGATACCTCCGAAGTCAAGCTGGATGATGTTTCCTCCAGCTACACCACCTATATCTACGCCAAGCAGGGTGATGACTGGCTTGTTTACGACATGATATCCAACGAGGGCGAAAAGCGTGTCTGGACTAATCTTGAACAGATTCCCCAGTTCGTCAGGGATGCTTTCATCTATTCTGAGGATGAGCGTTTCAACAGCCATGACGGCGTGGATTTCTTCGGCTTGGCTGTTGCCGCGATGGAGATAGTTACCGGTCAGCGTAAAAGAGGTGCTTCAACCATCACCCAGCAGACAATAAAGAACATCACCGGCGATGATGATGTTGACGGTACAGCGGGCTACGAGCGTAAGATTCGCGAGATCTACCGCGCCGTTCAGCTTGAAAAGGAGTATTCAAAGGACGATATCCTTGAAGCTTACCTGAATATAGTACCGCTCGACCAGAACATCTACGGCGTTCAGGCTGCTGCCAACTATTATTTTAATAAGGATGTTAGTCAGCTTACCATCGGCGAAGCGGCGTGCATAGCGGCTATCACAAAAAGTCCCTATTCCAACAACCCCATCCGCTTCCCCGAAAAGAACTACGAGCGCAGAAAGTATATTCTGGATAAGATGCTTGAAAACGGCGCAATATCGAGCGAGGAATATAACGAAGCCCTGAATCAGGAACTTAAGCTTATAGGCTCGATGATGTACACCAAGTCGGACGATGATACCGCTATAGACGCTTCGACCTTATCATCATATGAGAATTTCGATACCGTTTCATCCTATTATGTCGATTCTGCAATATATCAGGCGACAGAGATTTTCATGAACTACTACGGCATAGACTGGGACGAGGCTTACCAGAAGCTTCGCCGCGGCGGTTATAAGATATACACCTGCGTTGATTTGGATATCCAGAAGGAGCTTGAAGCAAAATATCTCGACCTTAAGACCTTCTCGGAGGATGGAAATGAGGATGTCCCTCAAAGCGCGTTTATATGCATGGACTATAACGGCAGAATATTGGGTGTTGTCGGCGGAATAGGGGAGAAGGAAAGCCCGCTCTGCCTAAATCGTGCAACCATGTCCACCCGTCAGCCGGGTTCATCCATCAAGCCGCTTTCGGCATATTCCTTGGCTGTTGACAGAGATTTGATAACATGGTCAACTGAGTTTCTGGATGTTCCCCTTCTGATAAAGGATAACGGCGAATACAAGACATGGCCCAGAAACTATTCAACCAGTGGTGCTTATACTTCATCGTGGTCAAAAGAATATAACTTTACTTTCTCATGCCTTCAGCGTTCGCTGAATACTACCGCCGCTCAGCTCGTTGAAATGCTGACGCCGAGCGAATCCTTTGAGTTTTTATATTACAAGCTTCATCTTGATTCTTTGGAGCTTTATAAGGACGGCAGAACCGATATCGCGCGTTCGCCTTTGTCAGTAGGTGCGCTTACAAACGGCGTTACCCTGCAGGATTTAACTTCATGCTATCAGATATTCGGCAACGGCGGCAAATACTACGGTTCAACCTTCATTTCAAGAATTCTGGATAACTCGGGTGAGGTCGTTTATCAGCACCCATTGATGGGTGAGCAGGTCATAGACGAATCAACCGCCTATGTTATGAACAGAATGCTCGAAACAGTAATCTCCTCGTCAAGAGGAACCGGCCGTGCCGCACGTCTTAAAAATGTTGAGCTTATCGCGAAGACGGGTACTACTCAGGACTGGGCTGACCTGTGGTTCATCGGCTGCACCCCGCAGTATGTCACCGGTCTTTGGATAGGTCATGATATCCCGAAAGAAATCGACACCAAATCCTGCTACGGCTCTCCGCAGATGTGGAAGAATGTCTTCGGGGATATTGCAGATAGTGGTGAGATAACTACCTTTGCTGCATCCAATACAGTCGTAAAGCGCGAATACTGCACCAAAACAGGTCTTATAGCCGGAAGCAGCTGTTCCGATACCGCAGTGGGATATTACAAGCGGACCAACATCCCTCCAACCTGTTCGGGCGATCATATTAAGTCTGACCTCGATGTGATTCTGGATGGTCTCGGCAAGAAGGATGTAGCGGTAATTGTCACCGAGGGTGTGGATGTTGCGGACTATGAAAAGGTAACAGGACATCATTATACCTATGTCAACGAGCTTATAAGGAGCTATAGATAATGTCTGAAAAAATAAGATACTGCTGTCCCTGCCACTTTGGCTTGGAGAGCGTTCTAAGCTTCGAGATAAAGAGAATCGGCGGAGAAAACCTTGCAGTTACTGACGGCAGAATATCCTTCGACGGCGATATATCGATGCTTGCACGGGCAAATATCTGCCTTGCAACGGCGGAAAGGGTGCTTATTGAGCTTGGCTCCTTTGAAGCAGACAGCTTCGAGCATCTGTTTCAGGGAGTAAAAGCCCTGCCGCTTGAGAATTTCATATCTGTGACAGATAAATTCCCGGTTAAGGGGCATTCGCTGAAATCAAAGCTCCACAGCGTCCCCGACTGCCAGTCGATTATAAAGAAGGCGGCTGTCGAGCGGCTGAAGTCGGTTTATGGGATATCCCGCTTCGAGGAAACCGGCGCGCTTGTTCAGATTCAGTTCAATATCTTAAAGGATGTTGCTACTATATACCTTGATACCTCCGGTGAGGGGCTCCACAAGCGGGGATACCGCCGCGATTCCAACGCCGCGCCCATCAAGGAAACCCTTGCTGCGGGAATTATCGACCTTGCACATATCCGCTCTGACAGTATTGTCTGCGATCCGATGTGCGGCAGCGGAACGCTTATCATCGAGTCGGCGTACAAGGCTTTAAGGATAGCTCCCGGAATTAAAAGACACTTTTCGGCAGAATCCTGGAACTGCATCCCGCAGAAAATCTGGGAGGTTGAGCGAGCTTCCGCAAGGGATAGCATCAACAAAGAAAGCACATTTATGGGCTGCGGCTCGGATATCGACCCCGACTGCGTTTCGCTCACGGCGCGCAATGCAAAGTTTGCGGGAGTAGCCAAGAGGATAGAAGTAGCGAAGGCGGATATCGCCGATTATAACCCGCGGGAGGGCGTTATAACCGTCTGCAACCCGCCTTACGGCGAGAGGATGTTAGAGCTCAGACAAGCAGAAGAGCTTTACAGGAAGATGGGGCAGGTCTTGCACCCATCCCGCTCGAATCCCTGCTATATAATCTCCACGCACGAGGATTTTGAGAGCTTCTTCGGCAAAAAGGCCGACAAAAAGCGCAAGCTCTACAACGGCATGATAAAGTGCCAGCTGTTTATGTATTTCAACTAAAAAGGAAACGATAGAATTGGTTAACATTTTGCTAGAAGGTTATGATATCGCCGCACCATATCTCAGAGACGAGCTGTCAAAGCATATAAAGCCGGAACACTCGGTCGCAGTGGTGGCGCTGTCCTTTCGGGATAACCGCGTAAAGTCACTTGAGGACTGGAACAGGCTCTACAGCAAGGAAAGCGGCATTTATTACGGCGGGATAGTCGGCGGATTCACCGCTTACGGCGTCGCAGAGGAGAATATCACCTTCATAAACTACTTTACAGACACCCACGAAGCCGCGGCGCAAAAAATCGCGGACGCGGATATAATCAATTTCTTAGGTGGTCTGCCTGATAGGATGATGGACAGAATCATGGAAATGGAGCTGTATGACGTTTTGATGAGCCACAAGGGCACTATCATGGGCTACAGCGCCGGTGCGGTCATTCAGCTTAAAGAGTATCACCTTTCGCCGGATGATGATTACCCCGAGTTTGGCTATTTTGAGGGGCTGCCGTATCTCAATGATTTCTATGTTGAGGTTCATTACGAGAATACGAGCGTTCAGAACGAGGCGATTGCGCAGGTGCTGTCCGAAAGACGCAAAACGGTATACGCAACCGCCGAAAATGCGGGAGCGATAGTTGTCAACAATGGCAAAATAAAGCTCTTGGGCGATGTAAAGGTCTATAATCCCGGCTGAGGAGGTTAATATGCCAAAGGTAAAGCTGACGATAACCGAATCTAACTGTCGGTGCGGGTATCTAGCGAAGGGTCAGGAATTTATCGTCGGGGATATCTGCCCGCCGATATGCCATGAGCTTTGGAACAGTATTTACCCAATGGTATATGCGCTGCTCAACGGCGCGGAGCTCGACTGCGGCGAAACGAAGGCGAAAATGTTCAACGCCAAGTGTCCGGACGGCGGAAGGGTTTGCGTGCATGGAGAGGTAATAAATGAATAATATAAGAGCGGTTGCTTTCTATAAAGAAAACAGCCGCTTTTTTACTATTGCGGATAAACCTCATCATTCATCCATTCCAAACAAACCTCTTCATATCCACCCTGCCATCCGGCAAAAACTCCACTCCTTCATCTTCTAAAAGCTCGCGCTGGCGGTTCTTTCCGCCGAAGGCAAAGGCCTCGGAGAGCTTGCCCTCACGGGTGACGACGCGAAAGCAGGGGATATTGTCCGGGTCGGGGTTGACGTGCAGAGCATATCCTACAACCCGCGCCCAGCGTGGATTTCCGGCATATGCGGCAACCTGACCGTATGAAGCGACTTTTCCGCGAGGTATAGACTTAACGACCTCGTAAATTCTTTCAAAGGTGTTCATAACCAACTTCCTTTTTTGTGTTATTCTGCCCCGGAAACCGAAAATAATTCTTAAAGCAACGCCTATCCCGCCGCAAAAGCAGGATAGGCGAACTGTTTTTCTTTACAGCCTGATAACAACGCTGTCGGTGCCGGCCTTGCACTCGGTGCAGGAATCCGAGCCTGCGAGCTTAACGGTAAAGCTGCAATCGGTCTTGGTGTAGCTTACCTTTATCTCGTCGCCGCATCTTGTTGCGGTGATGTCGCAGAGCTTGTTTGCATCCTTGTCGTAAACAGTGGCGGAAGCGGTCTTGCTGTCCTCTAACTCGTAGATAACAGCCTGAGCGCCGCTTAAGTAGTCATACTCAAAATCTCTTACAAAGTCGCCGTATACGACTATTGAATTGGGCTTGGCGAGCAGGGGCATATGGAAGTAATCCATAGTTTCACGGTGCCACTTTTCGCCCTCGTACACCTTGCCCGAGATGATATCCGTCCACTTTCCGGCGGGGAGATAGAACTCAGCTGCGCCCTTGTCATTCATGATGGGTGCGCAGAGAAGATTGTCGCCGAACATATACTGCCTGTCTAAGGTATGGCAGGTGGGGTCGTCAGCATAGTTTATAACCATTGCGCGCATCATAGGAACGCCTTTTTCGTGGGTCTTTATCGCCTGAGCGAAGATGTATGGCATAAGTTTGCCCTTTAGCTTGGTGAAGAAGCGCAGAACGTCGCAGGCTTCCTCGTCGAACAGCCACGGAACGCGGTAGGAGGAGTTGCCGTGCAGTCTTGAATGGGAGGACAAAAGACCGAAGGCGCACCATCTCTTATAGATATCCGGTGTAGCTGTAGCTTCAAATCCAGAGATATCATGCGAGAAGAAGCCGAAGCCGGAGATTGAAAGCGAAAGTCCGCCCCTGATAGTCTCGGCCATCGAGCTGTATTCGGCAGAGCAGTCGCCGCCCCAGTGAACGGGGAACTGCTGGCCGCCGGCGGTGGCGCTTCTTGCGAACAGGCAAGCCTTGTTTTCGCCGTAGTATTCCTTTAAGACATCGAAAACGGTCTTATTGTAAAGATATGTATAGTAGTTGTGCATCTTAATCGGGTCGGCGCCGTTGTAGTAGACAACATCTGTCGGGATTCTCTCGCCGAAGTCGGTCTTGAAGCAGTCAACGCCCATTTCGCAAAGCGCGCGGAGCTTTGATTGATACCACTCGCAGGCTTCGGGGTTGGTGAAGTCAACGATAGCCATTCCCGGCTGCCACATGTCGCACTGGAAGACTGAGCCGTCCTTATTCAGTATGAAGTAGTCGTTTGCAACGCCCTCGTCGAACAGCTTTGAGCGCTGGCCGATATAGGGGTTTATCCAAACGCAGGTTTTAAGACCTTTGTTTTCATGCAAGCGCTTGAGCATTGCGGGCGGGTCGGGGAACTGGCGGGTATCCCACTCGAAGTTGCACCACTCGAATTCCTTCATCCAGAAGCAGTCGAAGTGGAATACCGAAAGGGGAATGTCGCGTTCGGCCATGCCGTCGATAAAGGAATTGATGGTTTCCTCATCGTACTTGGTGGTAAAGGATGTCGTCAGCCAGAGACCGAAGGTGTAAGCCGGGGGAAGAGCTGGCTTGCCGGTGAGAGTGGTGTAGTTAGCAATTACATCCTCCAGATCCTCTCCGCCGATAACGAAATACTCGATGCTCTCGCCGGGTACGGTTATGGAAACCTTTGAAACGGTGTCCGAAGCGACTTCAAACGAAACATTGTCCGAGCTGTTTACGAATATGCCGTAGCCGTTTGAGGATGCGTAGAAGGGTATCGACTTGTAGGACTGGTCGCAGCAGGTTCCGCCGTCGGCGTTCCATGTCTGCACAGTCTGCCCGTTCTTGACAAAGGGCGTAAACTTCTCACCAAAGCCGTAGATATATTCACCTACGCCCAAAGTAAGCTGCTCGCGCATATAAGAGGTGTGCGGGTCTGCGGGGTACGCCCAGAAGGTGTCGTCGATATGGGTATCAATACGTCTTTTAGCGCGGCTGTTAAGCTCTTCGATGTAGGAAAGCGCCCTGTAGCTTCCGCCGGTAAGGTGCCTATCGCTGTAGTAATACTCGATTCCCCAGTTCTCCTTTGAGATAACCACCTTGGTTTTGCCGCTCAAAAGCTCAATTGCCTTGTCGGTCTCAGTGATAACAGGCTTGTAGCCGCAGTCCTCGTTGAGAACAAACTCAGGACCGCAGTTCAGCGTTCCCTTGTAGTGAACAACGCTGACCTTTATGACGTTTTCCTGCGTGGATGAGATAGTCATTTCAAGGTTGGGACCGCCGAGGGTCTGCCCTCTGTTCCAGATGTGGGTGGGAGTTACTAAGATTTTCACCGAGGTCTCGGTGATTTCTGTCTCATACGCCTGTGAAGCGTAGTTTACGGTGTAGCCCTTTTGGTTGAGCCAGTAGCCGTCGGAAAATTTCATGTTGACCATCCTTTCGATATATAAATTATTCTAAAACTAAATATTCCTCAGGAATATAGGAAAGCACCTTTTCGATGTTCTTCATCGACATCTCATCGCAGCCATGAGCGTTCACAAGCTCTTCTGTGTATGTGCAGTAAGGCTCAATGTGGATGTTTGAATAATTGTAGCCGTACTGGGTTATTATCGGAATAGCCTTGGGATTTTCTATTGTGACCTCGCCGGTGTCCATATTCTTAACAATATCCAAATCGCCTATTATTCCCACAAGCTGTTTATAGCTTGACTGCGCCGAGACGAAGTTTCCAAGGCAGTAATATACAAACCCCTTGCTTCCGTCCGGCTTTTCGTGATATTCGCACTTCTGCGCGGTGTGAGGCTGAGTGCCTATTATAAGGTCGGCACCCCATTCAAAAAGCTTATCTGTCACATTGAGCTGGCTTTCCGTCTGTTCGTTTATAGTCTCCTTGCCATAGTGAGGGGAGATTATAACAACGTCTGCCATCTGGTCGGCAAGCCTTACCTGACGTTCGACCTCTTCGACCTCGGTAAGATATGTCAGCCTGCATTCGGAATCATCCAGCAGGGAAAGACCGTTTGTGTGCTCCATATATCCCAGAAATGCAAGAGTAATGCCGTTGACCTCCATGGTGCGGATGTTGTCCATATCCGCCTGATTTCTGTAAGCACCGTAGCGGATGATATTTTCGTGGGAATCCCAGTAATCAAGAGTAGCTAAAAGCCCGGCTTCACCCTTGTCAAGAACGTGGTTGTTCGAGAGGGAGAAAACGTTGAAGCCCATTGATATCATATGCTCACCCAAATCGGTAGGGGAGCAGAAGCGGGGATAGTCGCTCGGCTCGAACTCATCGGTAACAACCGTTTCCTGATTCAGAATTGCAACGTCCGCGCCGGAGATGTATTTTTCCACCTTTTCATAGACGTATGAAAAATCGTAGCCCTCCGCGCCGTTTTTCTTTGCACGCCGTGCTGCCTGATTGTATATCGAGCGGTGTATAAGATTGTCCCCCGCGCAGACAAGGTGGATCCTGCGGATATCCGGCTCCTTTGGCTCAGGCGGCAGGGTTTCCTCCTCAACGGGCTGGGCAGGCTCTGTAATGTCCCCGACAACGTTGTCCGGACGGTTTACAGGCTTTGAGACATCTTCCTCTGAAGCAGTCGAAACCGCCGCAGAAGATGGCGGGTCAATGTAAGTATCTTCAACCTTTACGCATCCGCTGAGTATAACCACAGCCAACATTAAAATAGCTATGTATTTTTTCAGCATATTTTCACTTCCAAGTAAGTTAATAACGTTAGAGCACGCAACTCTAAACTATCAATTCAATCCAACTGCTTATACTTATTTCCCGTTAAAAAGTGTCTGACCACACTTGGTCATGACCATGTATGGCCGTTGAATCGTCGCAAAACCCATCGTATAGTGGTTTTGCGGCGATTTTACTTGGGCTGCCCAAACAGTCCTTCTACGCTTTTACGGGAAATTAGTATTAAGCACAGTATATCAAAATTTTCGCCGGATTTCAATAGATAAATCCGCATTAAACATATTAATTTTTTAAATGCAAATAAATAACGCCGGTATCGTTTTCTGATACCGGCGCTATGCTGTTATACATACTCGTAATATTAGTCCAAATATTCCTTCAAAGTTGCCCTTACAGCTCCCTTTCCTGCTATCTCCTTGACGAAGATTTCCTCAATAAGCTTATCCATTCCAAGCGCGCAAAGGTCGCTTCCGAAGATAGTTTCGTTGGAAAGAATTGCCTTGAGCTGACCGCAGTAGCTCTCCGGCTTTCCAAGCTCAATTCCGGCAAGATGTGCGCAAAGCTCATCCTTAAGCGGGTCGGCGGATATTTCAATCGGCTCGCCGTTGTCGTCCACTCCCAAAAGGTAGCGGAGCCATCCCGCAATTGCAAGGGGAATAGCCTTAAGCTCGGAAGTTTTGCCGAGTGCGGCGTAGCTCTTTATAGTCTCGCCGAAGCGGATGCCGACCTTTTGGCTGGTGTCGGTCGCGATTCTCTGCGGAGCGTCCGGCATGAAGGGGTTGGGAAGACGCTTTTTAACGACCTCGTCGATAAACTCCTTCGGCGAGATGATTCCTGGGTCTGTAACAACCGGCAGACCCTCAACATATCCCAAGCGGTTAACAAGCCTTGTAAGCTCGGAATCCTTCATTTCCTCACATATGAGGGTGTAGCCCAGCATACAGCCGTATACCGCTAAAGCGGTGTGCAGAGGGTTCAAGCAGGTGGTGACCTTCATGCGCTCGGTCTTGTTGACGGTGTCGCGGTCGGTGAGGTAAACTCCTGCCTTTTCAAGAGCAGGTCTGCCGTTGGGGAAGCTGTCCTCAATGACAAGATACTGCGGCTGCTCGGCGTTTACAAACGGCGCAATAAAGGTCTTCTTTGAGGTGATAATCGGCGCGATATCCTCCATACCCATATCCTCGAGCATCTTCTGAACCTTTTCGGAGGGGCGGGGAGTGATCTTATCTATCATGCTCCACGGGAAGGCGACAATGCTTTCGTCACTGATGTAATCAATAAAGCCGGAATCCACATGACCGGCTTCAAGCCAGCCGTTAGCGATAGTCATAACGGCGGATTTTAGCTTTTCGCCGTTGTGCGAGCAGTTGTCCATGCTGACAAGAGCAACAGGCAGTCTTCCGGCCTTGTATCTCTCATAAAGCAGACCTGCAACAAAGCTCATGGCGTGCTTGGATTTTCCGGGACCGTTTGCAATGTCCTCCTTGACAACCGGCATAAGCTCGCCCTGGGTGTTCTTAACGGCGTAGCCCTTTTCGGTGATGGTAAAGCTGATCATCTGAAGACTTGGGTCTATGGCTATCTGACGGAAACGCTCCATGTAGTTTTTGTCAGACGAATCCGCCTTCAAAGCCTCACATACCGATGCCAAAACCTCGGATTTTACAGAGCCGTCCGCCATCAAAGAGACGTTAAGGGTGAGGTTGTCATGCTCGGTGAATATCCTGTCGATGATTTCAAAGTCGAAGGTATCCGCCGCGATGATTCCGGTGGACTCGATTCCCGCGTTAAGCAAAGTATCCTGTAAGCTCGAAATGAATCCGCGGAAGATGTTTCCGGCACCGAAGTGAAGCCATGTTGGGTTTACTCGGGTATTCTCACGCACGACGCCTATATTGTATTTCGGAAGGGCGATTTCGTCCCAGCCGGCAGCGGCTAAATCAGATAAATTAAGTTTCATGATATTAAGTCCTTTCAAAGCAAAGCTTTACGAGCGGTGAGCCTTGTCTATGGCTTCCCAAAGGCCGTTGAGGTAGCATACGCCCAATGCTCTGTCATAAAGACCGTAGCCGGGACGTCCGACCTCACCCCAGATCATTCTGCCGTGGTCGGGGCGGATGTAGGTATCCGGGCAGGTCTCGTAAATTGCATTCATGATTTCGTACATATCAAGGTCGCCGTCGCTCGAAAGATGGCTGGATTCACAGAACACCCTGTCCGAGCCCAAGTGCTTAAGGTTTCTTACGTGCAGGCAGCCGATTCTTCCCATCTTTCCGAAGTGGCGGATGATGGATGGAACATCGTTGGCAACGTTCGAGCCTAAAGAGCCGGTGCAGAGGCAGAGGGTGTTGCATGGGCTGTCGACAAGCTTGACAATCTTGTCGTAACCCTCCTGCGAATGGGCAACTCTGGGCAGACCGAATATCGGCCATCCCGGATCGTCCGGGTGACAAGCCATAACAACTCCGCACTCCTCACAGGTGGGGATGATGCCCTCTAAGAAGTACTTGTAATTTTCCAAAAGCTTTTCTTCATCGATGTCCTTATAGAGATCCAAAACCTTCTGAAGGTCAGCAAGTCTTTCAGGCTCCCATCCGGGGAGTGAGAATCCATTGCAGTTCTCGGCGGTGCGCTTTACGATGTCAACAGGGGAGAGGCTTCCAAGCTCTTCCTCACTGAAATACATACTCGTAGAGCCGTCGGGATTGGGGCGGGCAAGATCAGTCCTCAGCCAGTCCAAAACCGGCATGAAGTTGTAAACTATGCACTTAACGCCGTGTTTTGCAAGGTTTCTTATTGTGATGCAGTAGTTTTCAATGTACTTGTCCCTTGTGGGAAGACCGAGCTTTATATCCTCGTGGACGTTTACGCTCTCAATAACCTCGCACTCAAGACCTGCCGCGTGAACCTCGTCGATGTAGGACTTGATTTCATCCTCAGTCCAAACGTCGCCGGCGGGCTTGTAATCAAGAAATCCCATAATACCGGTCATGCCGGGAATCTGGCGAATCTGGGAAAGAGTTACGCTGTCGCTCTTTGAACCGAACCAGCGGAATGTCATTTTCATTTTAAAGCTTCCTTTCGTAAATAAAGTTAATTCTATGCAAGAATCATCCTATAATATGCTATTATAAATATAGCACGATACATCAATTATTTCAAGACATTTTTTCAATTTTTGTGGCAGAATATTGACAAAGACTTTTTTTGAAGTATAATTAATTTGTAAAAATATTTATCACGACAGATAAGGAGTGCTTGATATGTCATATTCAGAAGTAGTAAAACGTATCCACGATTTAGGTATACTGCCGGTTATCGCGATTGAGGATGCAGACAAGGCAGTCCCGCTTGCGAAGGCTCTTTGCGAGGGCGGACTTCCCGCGGCGGAGATAACCTTCAGAACAGCCTGCGCCAAGGAAGCCATCATGCGCATAAGAAAGGAGCTTCCTGATATGCTGGTCGGCGCCGGAACGGTTCTTACCAAGGAACAGGTCGACGACGCCCTTGAAGCTGGCGTTGAGTTCATTGTGACCCCCGGATTCAATCCCGAAATAGTTAAGTACGCTATTTCCAAGGGAGCAATAATCATGCCCGGCACTGCCACCCCCGGCGAGATGGAGCAGGCTATGAGCTTGGGTCTTGAAATAGTAAAGTTCTTCCCGGCGGAGCAGAACGGCGGCGTTGCAAAGCTTAAGGCGGTTGCGGCACCCTATTCCAAGCTTAAATTCATCCCTACAGGCGGAGTAAACGCAAATAATCTTGTGGACTACATAAAGTTCCCCAAGATAGTTGCCTGCGGTGGAACATGGATGGTTAAAAAGGATTTGATCGAGGCTGAAAACTGGGCTGAGATAAAGAGACTTACCGAGGAAGCTGTAAGAAGTATGCTGGGTCTTGAATTTGTCCACATGGGCATCAACTGCCAGAACGAGGATGAAGCCGTAAAATCGGCAGAGCTTATTAAGGCTATGTTCGGCTTCGATTACGCAAACGGCAATTCCTCCATCTTCACAATGGGCAAGTCGGTTGAGCTCTGCAAGACCCCCAAGCCCGGAAAGTTCGGTCATATCGCCATCGCTACAAACAGCATAGAGCGCGCGGCGGCATACTTCAAGGCAAAGGGCTTTGAGCTGCTGGACGAATCCACCATCTCAAAGGGAATGGTTTACTTCAAGGATGAGTTCATGGGATTCGGCGTTCATCTTGTTCAGAAAAAGTAAGTTAAAATAAGTTAAGCTATATAAAGGAGTAATAATATGTCAAAAGTAGTAACATTCGGTGAGATCATGTTAAGACTTAACCCAGAAGGATATCTTCGCTTTGTTCAGGCGGACAAGTACGAAGCAACCTTCGGCGGCGGAGAAGCAAATGTCGCAGTATCGCTTGCCAACTATGGCATGGATGCAAGCTTTGTTACCAAGCTCCCTGCACACGAAATAGGTCAGTGCGCAATAAACGAGCTCAGAAGATACGGCGTTGACACCTCAAAGATAGTACGCGGCGGTCCGAGAGTTGGCATCTACTACGCCGAAAAAGGCGCGTCACAGCGCCCCTCAAAGGTCATCTACGACAGAGCGGGCAGCTCGATTGCACTTGCTCAGCCTTCTGATTTTAATTGGGATGAGATTTTCGAGGGAGCAGACTGGTTCCACTTCACCGGCATCACCCCTGCTTTGGGCGGAGCTCTCCCCGAAATCTGCCTTGAAGCCTGCAAGGCAGCTCACGAGCGCGGCATAACCGTAAGCTGCGACCTCAACTACCGCAAAAAGCTCTGGACCCGCGAGCAGGCAAGGGAATGTATGTCCAAGCTGGTTCCCTATGTTGACGTCTGCATCTCCAACGAAGAAGACGCCAAGGACGTTTTCGGTATCGAGGCTGAGAACACCGATATCGATTCCGGAAAGCTCAATCACGAGGGATATATAAGCGTTGCGCGCCAGCTCAGCGAGCGGTTCGGATGCAAGTATGTCGCCATAACCCTGCGCTCATCCATCTCCGCCAACGACAACGACTGGGCGGGTATGCTGTATACCGACGGCAAGGCGCACTTCTCCAAGCAGTATCATATGCACATCGTTGACAGAGTAGGCGGCGGCGACAGCTTCGGCGGCGGACTTATCTATTCTCTGCTTTCTGGATATGAGCCCCAGAAGGCAATCGATTTCGCGGTTGCGGCGTCATGCTTGAAGCACACCATAGAGCACGATTTCAACCTTTGCTCGGTTGCCGAGGTAGAATCTTTAGCGGGCGGAAACGCTTCGGGCAGGGTGCAGAGATAAAAAGTATAGGGACGCATTGCGCTCATAATAAAAAGGCTCAGCGCGCAAAACGCTGGGTCTTTTTACAAATGAGGGAGGAAAAACTATGCCCAATATCGATATAAGAAAAGCGGATTCCGCTCAGGCAGGAGTATTCGCCGAAATCCTCTGCAAATCCTGGCGGTCGGCGTATAGCGAGATTATCCCTAAAGATATCCTTGCAAAGTTCACTGACGTTGAGACCCGCCGAAAATCCCTTGAAAAGTGGATGTCCGGCGGTGAAGCGTTATATCTTCTTGCTTACTGTGATGATATTCCCTGCGGAGCGTGTTGTATAGGCGTTTCCCGAGATTACGACCTACCGGAAAGCGGCGAGATAGTGGCGATATATCTCTTAGAGGAATACTGGGGCTGCGGAATTGGCAAGATTCTTATGAAAGTTGCACTCGAAGAGATGAGAGCAATGGAATTTGAAAGAGCTTCGCTCTGGGTTCTGGAAAGAAACGCCCGCGCAAGGCGGTTCTATGAGAAATGCGGTCTTTCGCCGAACGGTGCAAGCAAAAACTCCGGTCTCGGCGAAGAGACAGAGATAAGATATTCCGCAGATATATCAAGCGTATTGGCAAAAATAGGCTAAAATCAATCCTCCCACGATAAATGCCCGTGGGAGGACAGCCCGTAGAAAAACCCCTGATTTCTGCGAAGTCAGGGGTTAAAATCATATAAATCCAAGAAACAAGCGAAAAGCATTGAAGAAGTGAAGAAAGTGAAAGCCGCCTCCACCTATGTATCGCATACTTTTTCAGATTCATTGCAGCAAACTTAAGCCTAACCCAGTTTGTAACCTTAGTTAAGCCTCGGTAAAGCGTATACCGCATGGCGTGCTTCTCTTTAGCATCTGCAAATACACGTTCTATTGTTTCTTTTCTCTTATCGTAAAGCGCCTTGTATTCCGGAGTATGTCGGATATCCTCCGCAGTCTCAAGATAGTCAGACCAGATATGCTTTGTTACCAGCTTCTCGTTTTTGGAGTTATTTGTACAGTGAGCTTTGGCAGGACAGTCTTTGCAGATATAGCTCTTGCTTTTGAATTCCCGGTATCCGTCACGGTTGGTGGTGGAGTAGTTTAAAACATGGTTCTGAGGGCATATTACGCAGTCGTAGTACTCGTCGTACACATATGCGTAGGGTCTGTAAAATTGAGAGTTTCCCATAGGTCTTTTATACGGAAGAACCGGTATTCTGCTGTCGTCTATTACTTTCTTGCATATCCAAGGAGTTTTGAATCCTGCGTCCATTACACATTCTCGAATGATAGGATATTTGCTTGTAACCTGCTCATACAGTCCGTCAAATGCTGAACTGTCATGAACGTTTCCGGGATTTACTGTTGCTCCTATTACATAGCCGTTCCTGTCACAAGCTGTCATTGCTGTGTATGCAAAGCACTTTTTGTGTTCTCCTTTGTGAAAGACACCGCTTTCAGGGTCGGTTATTGATTCGGTTATTGTCTTTTCTTCAGGAGATAGCGGTCCGTCAAACGGCTTCTTTCCGTGATCCTCACGGTCCTGATTTATTTCCTCCATAAGTTGCTCGCTGTATATCCTTGCCGCCTGAGGCACAGCCTTCTTTACTGCCTTTTTGATATTTGCATTTGCCTTTATGTGTGTTCCGTCTATAAATACAGCTTCAGGAGTGAGATATCCTGCATTATTGATTTCGTCTAATATCCAGTAGAAAATACTGTCTACGGTTTCACTTGTGTATCTATGCTTAAAATTGTAACTTAGTGTTGAAAAGTGCGGAGTTGCCTCACTGAGAGGATATCCAAGAAACCAGCGGTATGCTACATTCATACTTACCTCTTCTGCCGTCTTGCGGAGAGAGGATATTCCGAAAACGTGCTGTATCAATACCATTTTGAACAGCACTATTGGGTCTATGCTCGGACGTCCGTTGTCTGGGCAGTATAGATCTTCCACGAAGTCGTAGATGTGAGTAAAGTCTACGGCGGAATCTATTTTCCTTAGTATGTGGTCGGATGGGACTAAGTCTTCCAGGGTTACAAATTCTACTTGGTTTCTTTCTTCTTTTTCTTTTCTCAGCATTTTTCATCACCTGTTCAATTATATCACAACTTATTAGAAAAAACCAGCTTTAAGCTGGCTTTTTCGACAGGCTGTCCTCCCACGATAAATGCCCGTGGGAGGATTTTTATATCTGATGGTATTATAGCTTAAGCGTGAATTTCTCGCCGTCCGAGCTTGACGCTTCAATTATGGTAAAGTCCTTGTGGCTCTGCTTGAACCGCTTTACGGTGTTGATAAGCTCAGTCCGAACCTGCGGTGAAAGCTTTGGGATATTTTCCGATTCGCCGGAGCTTTTCGATGCTATCCGTAATGCCATATCAGAGGTAACTATCCGCAAAGTCATGACAGTGGGAATGTGCAGGCTGAAGGATTTTCCGCCGTCATCCGGGGTGTAAAAGGACAATTTCATATTTTTCCTTTCCCGCAGCTGACTACTCGATGTAAACGTCTATCATCTCGCCGTCGCTTCCTCTCATTTCCACGAGCTTTCCCACAACTCCGGCTTCGGCAAGGCTCAAGACCTGTCCCAAATCGATATTGCTAAGATTTTTTGCCATTTCACTGTCTCCCATGGTGAAGCTGAAAACGTTCATTCCAGTTTTCGACAGAGCGGATATCATGGCAAGCGGAAGGTTTACCTTGCAGCTGTCGCCGCCGTCCTGCATTACCACCTTGAATATCAGCTCATCCGGGCTTTTGCGCTTTTCCTCGGGCAGAAGCGCCACGATGTTTTTAGTTTCATCTTCCGAGGATAAAAGCTCGTCAACGGTTACCCCGAAGGTTTTTGCAAGGTCTTTTAAAAGCATAATGTCGGGGCAGGATTGGTCATTTTCCCATTTCGAGACCGCCTGTGCGGAAACGCCCATCTTCTCTGCCAAAGCTTCCTGGGTAAGATTGGATTTGCGCCTTAGCTCGGCGATCTTTCTGCCTAACGAATATTCCATAAAATCACATCTTTCATAATTATTCAGTTGAAAAGCTTTTTGACTGTGATTACATGATAGCACAGAACCGCGCCGGAGTAAACATATCAAAGGTTGAAATCGGCATTTTTTCGCAACCGTTCGTTGAAAAATCCCTCAACTATCGGTTGTGGAGAGATGGGTTTGCGGGATGGGGAACTGCCCACTAAGCTTGGGTGCACGGTCACCAAAGTCGCAAACCATCATTGCAGTTGAGCTGAGCAGCCTTATTAAAAAGCCTTGACATTTTCACAATTCAGTGGTATATTAATTATGTCTCTAATTTAATTATTAAATTTTGAGCATGATATATTGATAATAGGGGAAAATCATATTATACGAAAGGATTGACTTAAGCAATGATAATGAAAAGATTACTGTGCGCAGCTCTCGCCTCGCTGACACTTGCTGCAAGCCTGACCGCCTGCGGAGAGCCCGCCAAGACACCAAGAAAAACCGAATTTCCGGACAATCCCTATCACGAAATCCCGCAGGAGTACTTAAAGCTGTCTGATAAAGGCGGAGTGGTTGCGTCTGTAAAGTACGAAACCAAGAACTACGGCGGCGGTAACGAGACCTTTGAGAAGACCGCACTCGTATATCTCCCATATGGATATGATCAGGAGGATACCGAGAAAAAGTACAATGTTATGTACATGATGCACGGCGGCGGAGGAAACGAAAAGGAGCTTTTGGGCGGAGTTATGGAGGATTCCGAAATGAAGCGAATCCTCGATAACATGATTGCAAACGGCGATATGGAGCCATGCATCTTCGTCGGAGTGTCCTATAATAACCCTTACAACGGCGATGCGACTGCCTGCTGCAAGAATTTTGCAAAAGAGTTTATAAAGGACGTCGTTCCGGCGGTAGAGGGCAAATATAACACCTACTGCGAAAAGACCAATTCAAAGGGAATAAAGGCTTCGCGCCTGCACCGCGGCTTCGGCGGATTCTCGATGGGTGCCGCCTGTACATGGTGGATGTTCGAGCAGTGCTTGGAGGAAATAGGCTACTTCCTGCCGGTGGCGGGGGACAGCTGGTGCATCTCCGGAACCAAGAAGGAAGCCGCCGAGTATCTTAGGCAGGTCGTTCTTGATTATGGCATGACTAAGGATGATTTCTACATCTACTGCGGCGTAGGCACCAACGATGATATGGCCGGTCCCAATATGCGCCCGATGGTTGACGAGATGGTAAAGCTTGATGATGTCTTCGTCCAGTGCGACAACTTTAAGGACGGCAACTTCTACTTTGTAAGCAAAGAGGGCGGCTGGCACGCTCAGGACACTGTAAGATGTCTTGTCTACAACGGTCTGCCCAAGTTCTTCGGTTGATAAAGGGGGATCATCATGAGAAAACAAAGCTTCCCGGATAACGCCTACCGTGAGATTCCGCAGGAGTATTTCTCTCCATGCGAAAAGGCGGGAGTTGTCGAAGCGGTAAATTACACGGCGCATAACCACGCCGGCAGCGGTGAGGAGTTTGAAAAGACCGCGCTTGTATATCTCCCTTACGGATATGATCCTGTCGATACCGCGAAAAAGTACAACGTTATGTACATGATGCACGGCGGCGGAGGAACCGAGAAAGAGCTTCTGGGCGGAGCGGGCATGGAAACCGAAATGAAGCTTATCCTTGACAATATGATAGCTAACGGCGACCTTGAGCCCTGCCTGTTCGTGGGGATATCCTACAACACCCCATACTGCAAGGATGCTACAGCTTGCTGCCGTAACTTTTCGGCGGAGCTTGTCAGCGATTTGATTCCTGCGGTAGAGGGCAGATACAATACATATTGTGCAACCACGGATGTTGATGGGATAAGAGCTTCCCGCCTTCACCGCGGCTTCGGCGGCTTTTCGATGGGTTCAGCCTGCACATGGTGGGTCTTCGAGAAGGCTCTTAACGAGATCGCCTATTTCCTTCCCACCAGCGGTGACAGCTGGGGAGTTGAAATGAAGGGCGGCAACACCAAGCCGGTCGAAACGGTTGAGAATCTCATTTATTCAATCAAAATGCAGGGCATGAGCGGAGACGATTTCTACATCTACTCCGGAACCGGCACCAACGATATCGCATATCCCAATATGTGCCCGATGGTTGCTGAGATGAAGAAGCATGACGATGTCTTCCGCTTCTGCGATAATTTTAGGGACGGAAACTTCTATTTCGCAGTAAAAGATGGCGGCTGGCACGACCAGAACACCGTTAGAAGCATAGTATTCAACGGTCTGCCAAAGTTCTTCGGATAAATAGTGCAAATAAATATCCTCCGTACACGTTGCAAAGCGTGCGCGGAGGATTTTTTGTCCGTTTATATTGTTTTGCTCAGACGTTATTGACAACTCCGATAAACAGCGGCTGTCCGACGTCACTTTCTATGATGAATATGAACGGTCTGTCAAGCACGAAATCTACTATTCGCCTTTCTATAGGTTCCGCTGCGCCCGGCGCTTCTATTACGGTAAATGCGGCGGCCTTGCAGCCCTCCTCATCTATAACCGCCCTTGCCGCGTGATTAATCTTGCTGATATATACAGGGGTTTGGTCTGTCAGAGCGGAAAAGTCGGCTGAGCCCATATTAAAGGCGTTTTCTATGCCTATTGCCTTGAAGCTTTCACTGAGGTCGATATCTGATGATACATCAAACTTAGGCAGCTTAAGATTCAGCATAACACGCTCGGCGTTATCTTTATTTCCGTCAAGGAGAGAATCAATAAGGTTTCCTTGGAAAATAACCTCATCAACAGTACTTCCCTCGTCTGGTAGGATAAGCCACATTCTGCCGCCGCCTTCAAAATTCTTGTATATTGCGCCGTAGCTTTCACCGCGATAGTAGTCCTTGTCGTCGTCCGACTGGCACATAAATTCCGCTTCGACGTCGCCTGTAGGGGAGTGGAAGATAAGTCTTTCGTTGAATTCATTATAAAATTCGTCACGCCATTTTGCGCTGAAATAAATGGCAGTCAGTATTTCAATAACGCTGCTTTCATCAAGTCCTACGTCCACGATTTGCTCTTCAAGAAGACCGCCGGTGCGCTTGAAAAGCCAGCTTTGCATATCGGCAGTCAAATCAGGGTCACCAAAATCTCCCGAAAAGCTGTCAGCATAGTAGTGCTCGGCAAGCGCCTTAATTGCCGGCTCTTTGAACTCAACATCGTCATTCAGCCAGAGCGAACTTGAAAGAATCTGCTCTCTTGTTTTGTCGTAAATATAATTCGAATTCCAAAGTGTCTCGGCGTTTTCCCTTAGCTCTTCTATAGAGTTGGTATCCAGCGCGCTGAGTATCTGCTCTTGTGTCTCTCCATCCGAGATTTCCGCTAGCATTGAAGCCGCGATATAGATGTTCACCGGCGATATCACTCTGTTTTCGTCATTGCATTCCGTTAGGGCAGAGGATATCAATTCGTTGTAGAAGTCTGAGTATTTATCAATATCCTTTGCCGAGCTCCTGCGGTTGGAATTGTATTTGTAGTATATGTTCTCTTGCAGCTCGGAATCTATTCTTGGCTCGGAATAATCCGGGGATTCCGGGCATATGGGATATTTCGCCGCCGCCAGCGTTTTAACCGAGTTCAGCTTGACGGTACTGTCATAATGTGAAGCGTATATCTGCGGGACCTTGCCGAATTTGGCGGATAAGGTTGAATTTCCATTTCCGCTCACAGCCCTGATAATCCCCGGGACGGCGACTGCCACCGCTATACACGCGGCAATTGGCAGCGCGATTTTCATCACACGTCGCGCGGCGCGGCGCTTTATTTCGCGCGCTTCAAAAAATTCCCTCTCCCGCTGGGCTGAAACCTCCTCGATAAGCTCTTCGCCTATGCCGTCAACGATTTTAGATATGTCTTCTCGTTTCATATAATAAATCCCTCCCCTTCAAGATAGCTCTTAAGACCGTCCCGCACCCTTTTGAGCATACTTTTTACTGCTGATTCCGAAAGCTCCATCATGCGGGATATATCCTTAATGCTGTCGCAGAAGTAGTATCTGCGGATAAAAACGTTCCTTTTCCCGGCGTCCAGTCCCGATAAATACGCCGTCAGCAGCTGCGAAAGCATTTCAAGCTCGATATCCGCCTGAACATCCTCAAACGACGCAAAGCACTCGCCAAGCTCATCCATAGAAACGGAATACCCGCTATGCCTTTTGCGGGATGTCCGGCTGCGCAGACGGTCTATCGACAGTCCCCGGGTTATCATCCCTAAATAATAAGCGAGCTTTGGCGGGCAGTTGGGCGGGATGGTGTTCCATGCGCGCAGGTAGGTATCGTTCACGCACTCGCGGCTGTCCTCATGGTCGTTAAGTACGTTATTTGCTATGACATATAGGTAGGACGAATACTTTTTATCGGTTTCGCTGATGGCCTTTTCGTCGCGATGGTTAAATAGCTCTATAATTTTGTTGTCTTCCATAATTGTCCCCCTTCACTGGCGTTCTACTATATATACCGTAAAACAGGCAAAAAAGTTGCAAGATTTTACGAAAAATTTTGTTTATTCACACAAAAATCTCTTGAAAAATTCATTTGAATGTAGTACCATAATAAATAAGGGATAAATCCCGGATGAAAATACTAAACAAGGAGTTGCAAATTATGGCAAACAGATTCATTCTTAACGAAACAAGCTATCACGGCGCGGGCGCTATTAAGGAGATTCCCGCCGAGGTAAAGGGCAGGGGCTTTAAAAAGTGCTTCGTCTGCTCCGACCCCGATCTTATCAAGTTCGGCGTTACCAAAAAGGTCACCGACATTCTGGACGATAACGGCATAGCTTACGAAATATATTCCGAAATCAAGCCCAATCCTACCATCGAAAACGTTCAGACCGGCGTTGCCGCCTTCAAGGCAAGCGGCGCTGACTGCATTATAGCTATCGGCGGAGGATCCTCCATGGATACCGCCAAGGCTATCGGCATCATCATCACCAACCCCGATTTTGCGGACGTCCGTTCTCTCGAGGGCGTTGCGCCCACAACCAATAAGTGCGTTCCGATAATCGCCGTCCCCACTACCGCCGGAACCGCCGCCGAGGTAACCATCAACTACGTTATAACCGACGCTGAAAAGAACAGAAAGATGGTCTGCGTTGATCCGAAGGATATCCCGATTGTGGCAATTGTCGACCCGGATATGATGTCCACCATGCCCAAGGGTCTTACCGCCGCCACCGGCATGGACGCGCTGACACACGCTATCGAGGGCTATATAACCAAGGCCGCATGGGAGCTTTCGGATATGTTCCACTTAAAGGCTATCGAGATAATCTCAAAGAGCCTGCGCGGCGCTGTTGCCAACACGCCCGAGGGCAGGGAAGGCATGGCGCTCGGTCAGTATGTCGCCGGAATGGGCTTCTCCAACGTCGGCTTGGGCATAGTTCACTCAATGGCTCACCCCTTGGGCGCGCTTTACGATACCCCTCACGGCGTTGCGAATGCTATTATCCTGCCCACCGTAATGGAATATAATGCCCCCGCCACAGGCGAGAAGTACAGGGATATCGCCAAGGCAATGGGCGTTCAGGGCGTTGACAGCATGACCCTTGACGAAGCAAGAAAGGCAGCTGTTGACGCTGTTAAGCAGCTTTCTAAGGATGTCGGAATCCCCGCAGACTTAAAGGATATAGTCAAGCCTGAAGACGTTGACTTCCTCGCCCAGTCCGCTTATGACGATGCCTGCCGCCCCGGAAATCCCAGAGATACATCCGTCGCTGAAATCAAGGAGCTTTATCTTTCACTGATGTGAGTTAGTTTTTAAATGTAAATTCTATCAAAAACATCCGGCAGACCTGGTTTTTCGGGCCTGCCGGATGTTTTTTACGGATTGTTGACCACGCCCATAAACAGCGGCTGGTTGGTGGAGGATTTCAATACGATGATGAACGGTCTGTCCGCGGTGAAGTATACTTCTTCCGGAGGTGGGGGCGAATCGGGACCGGCGCCCACCGGTATTTCAACCACAAATGCGGCGGCTTCACAGCCCTCCTCGTCAATTTTCACTCTTGCGGCGTGCTGAATTATATCTATATAAACCTGGTAATCATCTGAAATCAGATTGGAGAAGTTTCCGCTGCCATCAAAAACTTCGCTAATTCCAAGATCCTCCAGCGCTCCGTTTAAGAAAACGTCGGAATTAATATCAAACTTCGGGATTCGTTTGTGTACTATATTGCCGTAATACTCAAATTCATATCCAAGTTGACCTCCGAAAACATAGTCGAGATATTCGTCCGACGATAAAACATCATCAACAGTTGCGTCCTCGTTGGGCAGGATGAAATACATCGAACCGTTTTTGTTTTCAAAACCGTGTGCTACAGCGGTAAAGTTGCTTCCCACAACTATACTGCCACCAGAAATATTGTACATAAAGTCGGTTTGTATATCGCCGTCTGGGGAATGGAAGGTCATTTCCTCGGTCATTCTTTCATAGAACTCAGATGCCCATTTGCCGTTGTAGTAAAGGGTTGTACACATACTGAGTATGGCTGCGGGGGTGAGCTGCACGCCGCTCACAGCTTCCTTAAGCAGCCCCTTTGTCTTTTCATTCAGCCAGTCCTGAAGCCGTGCGGTAGAGCTTGGATCGTCCCCGTCGAAAAGATAGCTTTCAGCGAAATAGTTAAAAGCAAGGCTGTCAATTGTTTCCTTCTTATAAGGATAATCAGCGTTCACCCACAGCGAAGCCGCCGGAAGAACATTGCCCTTTTTGTCCACGGTGTAGTTGGTGACAAACAGCGTCTGCGCCCTTTCGCGAAGAGTTTCGATATCCGGAGCGCCTAATACCTCGAGTACCTCATTACGGGTGGAGCCGTCGGTAATCTCTGCAAGCATTGAAAGCGCTTCGTATACCGCAAGGGGAGAGTAGACTATGTTATCATCACCCGCCGAGCCTAAAATCTCACGCGCAGAAGTTCTGTAAAAGTCGTAATATTCGCTGATATCCTTTGCAAGCTCACGCTTTTCACGAATACTATTGTTATATTCCTGAACCTTTTCGCGGTACGCTTCATAGATATCAGGGTCATAGCCGTCGCTCATGTAATCATCATAATCTGGGTTTTCAACCGTCTCGGGATAAACAACATTGCACAGCGGCTCCGCATTGATTTCTATATCATCCCGGTGCTTTATGGTGGTTGTGGGGGTTGTGGTTTTCTCCGGCTTTGTTGTCTTTGTGGTTGCCTTGGTGGTCGTGGCAGTGGGAAGACCACATATTCCGGTGGTTTTTTCGGTTACGGTTGTAGGTGAAGGTGCCGACGGCTCGGTCACGGTCGTAGTATGCGGCGGCTCGCTGTCCTTACCTGTGGGGCTCGTCACGGTATTGCTGTTTATAGTGCCGGTGTGGAAGCTGCCCGAGGTGATAACGTCGTTTATAGTGCCGTCGGGGGAGGTCGTATTGATGCCTTCGGCTGAGGTTATAGTGGTGACAGCCGCCGGCGGAGGCATTGTTCCGGGTTGGCTGGGGTCGGTGATGTCAATTGCTCCCCGCAATCTACTGACAGCGGCAAACACGCCCACTGCCAGCACAAAGCACGCCGCCGCAGAGCCGAACCCAATTGCCATCCGCCTTATTGCAAGCTTTCTTTTGCTCAGGAGTCGCTGCCGTTCGCTGTCGGCTTTTTCTATGATATCATCGCTCAGCTCGCCGATAGCGCGGATTAGTTTTTCGGATTTCTTATCCATAATATTTCCTTTCGTTATATGTAAATATCTTCGCTTTCAAGATGCTTTTTTAGCCCCTCGCGGGCGCGGTAAAGCATACTTGTCACCTTTGAAACGCTCCAGCCGGTGTAATCCGCTATCGACTTGACCGAATCACAATAGTAGTATCGCCAGACAAAAACATTACACATATCCTCGCTTATTTCTTTCAGATACGCTCCTATCGCCGCGGCAAGCTCCTTGGAATCAAGTGTGGCATCGGTGCTCTCGCGGGATGGCACAGCATCCTCAAGCTCGCTCAAGGATACGGCATATTCCGAAATAAGCCTTTTGTTAGCACTCCTTTTTCTCAGACAATCGATAGATATGTCCCGCGTGATTTTGGCGAGATAGCAGGCGAACCTCTGTGGAAGCTGCGGCGGAATGGTGTTCCATGCCGCCAAGTAGGTATCGTTCAAGCACTCCTGACTGTCCTCCCGGCTTTTAAGTATGTTTTTGGCTATCGTCAGCAGATAGGAGGAGTATTTCTTGTGGGTTTCGTGTATGGCGCGTTCATTCCGTTGATTGAACAGGCTGATAATATCCCGGTCATCCAATAGTATCACTCCCTTGTATATTGTCTTCTGCTAATATAGCCGTAATCTGTAAGGAAATATTGCATTCTACACGAAATATTTTAGCATTTTTTCTGAAAAAGTGCAATAGTGCTCAAACAGTAAAAAAGTATAGAACTTTTTTTGAAAAGCACTTGAAATATCATAACGAAAGTGCTACAATTGCAAAAAGCTTTGGAAAAGCTTGAAAATAGTAAAATTTTAAACCGATTTTTATATGAAAAACGAAAGGAAGCAAAGCTATGGTTCAGTCACTTAACGGCACATGGCGCTTGACCTGTCTTGATGATTCCGGCAAGCACGATATCAAAGCCGCCGTCCCCGGCTCATACTATTCAGCCCTTTTAAAAGAGGGGATGATGGACGACCCTTACTACGGCCTCAACGAGCAAAAATCCCTTGAGCTAAGCCAAAACAGTACCGTATGGGAAAGACAATTTACCCCTGAGGACGTAATCCGTAAAAGCAAAACCATCCTTCTTAAATTCTACGGGATAGATACTATTTCTAAAGTGTACCTCAACGGCACCCTTATTGGCTCCACCAACAATATGCACAGAACCTACATCTTTGACGTTACTTCCGAGCTAAAGGACGGCGAAAACACCCTACGCATAGAAATATATTCTCCGCTCAAATACATTGCCGAGATGCAGGAAAAAGACCCTCTCTGGGGCGTGTCCTCAACGGTTGCGGGATACCCTCATATAAGAAAAGCCCACTATATGTACGGCTGGGACTGGGGACCGAAGCTTCCGGATATGGGCATCTGGCGTGATGTAGAGCTTGTCGGCGTAAATGGCGGTCTGCTCAATGGCGTATATATCACTCAGAACCATTCATTGCTTTCGGATGGAAAGGTAACTGTCAATATCAGCGCAGGGCTTGCATATTCCGGCGGCGACACCCTAAGGCTTGAAGCCGAGCTTACCTCTCCCGATGGCGATACTATGGGCAGTGCTACAAATATCTATTCCGGCGAGACCTCAGCAGTGCTTTCTGTAGATGTCAAGAACCCCGCCCTGTGGTATCCCAACGGCTACGGCGAGCATCCCTTATATTCACTCAAATTAAAGCTCACAAGACTTGATGGCGGCGAGCTTTTAGATGAGTATACATCAAATGTCGGATTACGCACCTTATCCCTCTGCCGCGACAAAATGGGGGAGGGCGAAGACTTTGCCTTTGTTGTAAACGGCATTAAAATCTTCGCGATGGGTGCAAACTATATCCCGGAGGATCAGATTATTCCCAGGTGCTCCGATGAAATGTCGCGCAGGCTTCTTGAAAGCTGCGCCGATGCCAACTTCAACATGATAAGAGTCTGGGGCGGGGGATATTATCCCTCGGATGGCTTCTATGACATCTGCGACGAGCTGGGCTTACTTGTATGGCAGGATTTCATGTTCGCCTGCTCCATCTATCGCGCAACAGATGGGTTTATGTCAACGGTCAAGCAGGAGATTATCGATAACGTCACCCGCATTAGAAATCACCCCTCGCTGGCACTGTGGTGCGGCAACAATGAAATCGAATCCATGTGGGATAACTGGAACACCGGTGCAGACCCTGCTCTGAAAAACGATTATCTTGTCATATTTGAGGATATGATTCCTAAGGTGCTTGCGGAGTTTGACCCTGAAACGCCCTACTGGCCGTCTTCACCGTCATCCTGCGAGCATTTTAAGAACACCGGCGACCTTACCCGCGGCGACGCTCACTATTGGGCAGTATGGCACAGCTTCCGTCCGTTTACCGATTATTTCAAGTACAAATTCCGCTTCTGCTCGGAGTACGGCTTCGAGTCTCTGCCGTCGGTCAAAACCGTCCGCGCGTTTAATGATGATGCCGAGCCTAAGCTCTCAGATGATGTCATGGAAGCTCACCAGAAGTGCGATGGCGGTACCAAAAAGGTCGAATACTACCTTGCGCAGATGTCCCATCAGCCCAAGGACTTTGCGGGATTGGTATACGCGACCCAGGCGGTTCAGTCAGACGCTATACGCTTGAACGTCGAGCATATGCGCCAGAACCGCGATGTCTGCCGTGGCTCGCTTTACTGGCAGGTAAACGATTCAAACCCGGTGATTTCCTGGGCTTCCATCGACTATTTCAACCGCCCCAAGGCTCTGCATTATGCCGCTAAGAGGTTCTACAGCCCGGTTCTTGTCTCCTGCAACTACGAAAACCCGCAGGAGCTTTGGTTGAACGTATCCTCCGAGCGCCTTGAAGACGTTGAATGTGAAATCAACTGGCGCTCAAGGCTTTCGGACGGCGGGATTATCGCCGAAGGCTCACAGAAAGTAACCGTCAAGCCGCTGAGCTCGCTCAACGCAATCCTGATAACACCGGAAATCAGCGGAATAGGCGAGGGGCTTGAAAGTAAGGCGTATCTCGAATTTGAGCTTAAAGAAAACGGAAAGATACTCAGCACTGGCACATATATGTATGTTCAGCCCAAGGACTTCGAGTTTGCAGACCCTAAGCTTGAATACAGCGTGTCCGAGACCGCGGAAAGCTTTGTTATAGATATAACCGCCAAGGCGTTTGCAAAGGGCGTGTTCTTGGAGCTTGACAAGGACGACTGTCTCTTCTCGGAAAATTATTTCGATATCAGCGGAACGGAATCGCAGCCTGCAAAAGTGACTGTAACGGCGGCGAAGGGCGGACTGTCAAGGGCTTTGAGCCTTGACGAATTCAGAAAACAGCTGACGGTTAAGTCTTATTATGAGGCACTTAGGCTCTGAAATACAAAAAATTTTTGAGAAAAACGAAAAAATTTTTAAAAAGGGCTTGCATTTTTCATTTTAATCTGCTATAATATCTTTTGTTCTCTGCGGGATATATCTTGGGAGAATAAGAGATGGCACGGAGAAGTCGCCTAGCCCGGTTTATGGCGCACGACTGGAACTCGTGTATGGGTTGATAGCTCATCGAGGGTTCGAATCCCTCCTTCTCCGCCAAATAAAACGACAACCTTCAAAAGAGGCTGTCGTTTTATTTTTTGCCGTATTTTTTCCGCACAACAGGAAATGATTTTTATCCGCATTTATGTTATGATAAAACCATCCCGGGAAGGAGGACTATCATGCAGGACTCAGATATCATCAGAGCAGGACTTGCTTACATAGAACAAAATCTGAAAACCGATATTACGCCCAAGGAGCTGTCGCAGATGGCGGGATATTCGGTCTGGCACTATCAGCGCCTGTTTGCGCAGGTGGTGGGTGTGCCGCTGGCGGAGTATGTCAACAGGCGTCGATTAGATAGTGCACTGGCGGAAATAAGCGCCAATCGCAAAGCAATAGATGCAGCAATGGAATATGGATTTGACAGCTATGCGGGATTTTACAAGGCGTTTCTGCGAATGTATGGTTGTTCTCCCAAAAAATATTTATCACTTTATGGAACACATCAACCAATACCGGAGGTAATAACTATGTTTATAGAAGCAGAACTAAGAAAAATTCTCGATAATTGGGACATCCCAAAAGATTTATCCATCAATGACGTTAAAATTGTGGACGGCACAAAAACAGCAAACAACATATGGCAGATCGGTAAGGATTATATCCTTAAAACCGGAGATCGGGCTATAATACACCGAAACGCCCGAATAGCAAAAGCTATAGAGGCGCAGGGCTTTTCCGCGGCAGTTCCTGTTCCGACAAAAACTGGCGACATTCTCGCAGATGGTCAGAACAATTTTGTATTGATACGCAAAGCAAAGGGCGAACCGCTTTCTAAATACCAACGCTTCGGCGACGATTGCGAGGACTTCGGGTTTAAATACGGACAAAGCATCGCCCGACTGCATAAAGCGTTGAGCGCGGTAGAAGATGATATTCAGCCGTTTGAGCAGAATTTGTTTGCTCATGTCACTGAATGGGCTATTCCAAATGTGAAAAAGCAGAATATACAATGGAATATGGGCTTGCCGGATAGCTTTTTTGATGAGTATATCCAAGATTTTGGGGCGCTGTTTAAAAAGCTGCCCAAACAATTGATTCACCGCGACCCCAATCCGTGCAATATTCTGTTTAGCGGCGGTGATGTCAGCGGATTCACCGACTTTGACCTGAGCGAGCGTAATGTTCGCTTATGGGATCCCTGCTATTGCGCCACGGGAATATTGTCAGAACAGCGGAATGCAGATAACGCTTATGATAAATTCTCTGTAATATTGGACGCGATACTGCATGGCTATGACAGTGTAAATCCCTTGACAGCCGAGGAAAGGCGAGCGATATACTATGTTCTTTGCTCTATACAGATGATTTGTGTTGCGTATTTTGAAAACGTCAACGAATATAAGGATCTGGCAAGAACCAATCGCGAAATGCTGAGTTACATTATAGAGCAAAAAGCTCGGATTGATAATATCTTTAAATGATTAATTTTGTTACTATTTTTTAGTTGCTTTACATCCAAATATGCGCCTGCCGCAAAGAATATTTTTTCTTTGCGGCAGGCGCATAGACTTTATATTACATAATATGCCGGCATATTTTTTATTCCTGTTTTGCATCTCAAGTAAAGCAGCACTTAAGATTACCCATCATTAAGCTCAATAAGCACCCCGATATTATCAAAAATAAACTGCTGTGCTTCAGAATTATACACAATGGCAATATATCTACCGTTTCTTCCGATAGCTTCCGTTTCACTCAGTCCCATGCTTTTGCCCTGCTCGGTCGGAAAACGGTGGTTTTTGCCGTTACTGTCGGTGCGGGTTCCTATCATTCCGATGTTTTCTAACCATTCGGTGATGGTTGTTACCTTCAGCCTGCGCATATTTTCGAGATCTATCAGTGAGTTGATTTTAGCCGCGATTTCGCTCACCTTGTGCGGTTTATCCTCCACCTTAAGCAAGCCTATCTGCTCGTTTGTCAGGGAGAAGGGGAGCTTCTCGGAGCGCTTTTTCTTTCTCGGCTTCGTGTTTTTGGGGATATCCTCCTCGGTCAGCTCTGCTCCATCCAATATGGCTTTAAGAAAAGCTTCGCCGTATTTTTTGAGCTTGACGCTTCCAACGCCGGTGACGTTTAGCATCTCCACAAGGCTTTTGGGCCGTTTTGCGCACATATCCGCAAGTGTGGCATCCGAGAAGATGACGAACGGCGGAACGTGTTCTCTGCCTGCGAGCTCCCACCGAAGCACCCTCAGTTTGTCGAACAGAACCTCGTCTACGCCGCTGAGCTCATTTTTGCTCGACTCAGACTTCTTTTCTTCCTCCTTGTCTTCAATAGCGGCCTTCATGGTAAGCGGCTGATTCTCCTTTAAAATCAGCGCGCATTTTTTAGTCAGCTTCAAAATCGGATATTCCCCGCCGTCTGTGACAATGTACTCCTCCTGAATCAGATGGGTAAGTATCGCCTGAAGACGTTTTTCGGAGCAGTCGCTCATAACCCCATATGTAGAAAGCGAGTTCAGACCCAGACTTAAAATGCGCTCGTTCTTGCTCCCTCTTAGTATATCGCAGATCATCTTCCTGCCGTAGCGCTGGCTTGTTCTTATTATGCAGGAGAATATTTTTTTAGCCTCAACAGTTATGTCGATCTCTTCAAAATTGGTGACGCAGTTTGAGCATTTTCCGCAGTAATCGGTATAGCTGTCCGAGAAGTATTTTAAAATTGTGCACCGCAGACAGTCGTTTGTGGTGGCATACCATGTCATGAATTTCAGACGTTCCAGATCCCGCTGGCGTATGACCTCCTGCTCCTCTGCGGTAAGCTCGGGATTGGGCTCTGAGTGAAGTATCAGGAAGTTTGCCGTATGAACATCCCGCGGGCTGTAAAGAAGGATACAGTCGGCTTCGCTTCCGTCACGTCCCGCTCTTCCGGCTTCCTGGTAGTAGCTTTCAATGTTCTTGGGCATATTGTAGTGGATGACGTAGGATACGTTGGATTTGTCAATTCCCATGCCGAAGGCATTTGTTGCAACCATTATCCGCTTTATGTCGAAGACGAAATCATCCTGATTTTTCCTGCGTTCAGTTTCGGAAAGCCCGGCATGGTATCTTGTTGCCTTGAAGCCTTGGGATGCAAGAGCATCACACACCTGCTCGACTGTTTTTCTTGTGGAGCAGTATACTATTCCCGAGCTGTCAGCGCGCTGAGATATCAGTGTAATAAGCGTGCGGAGCTTTTCCTTCGGTTTCATCACCGAGAAAAACAGGTTCGGTCTGTCAAAGCCTGTGGTGACGACTAAGGGATTGTCCAGCCGCAGTATTCTCAAAATATCGTCCCTTACCTGCTTGGTGGCGGTAGCCGTAAACGCTCCTATGACCGGACGGTGGGGAAGAGCTTCGATAAATTCTATGATTTTAAGATAGCTCGGTCTGAAATCCTGCCCCCACTGTGATATGCAGTGTGCTTCATCCACCGCAACAAAGGATACTTCCACCCTCGCACACAGTGACAAAAACTCATACGCCCCCAGCCTTTCCGGGGCAACGTAGAGCATCTTATATCTTCCTGACTCGCAGTTTTCGATGACGTACCTGTATTCCTCCGCCGAAAGCGAGCTGTTAAGGTAGGCGGCGCTTATCCCTGCACTTTCAAGCGCGTTTACCTGATCCTTCATCAGCGATATCAGCGGGGATATGATTACAGTCAGTCCGCGGAACATAAGCGCCGGAATCTGATAGCATATGGACTTTCCGGCACCGGTGGGCATTATTCCGACAGCGTCCCTGCCGGAAAGCAGACAGTCTATTATATTTTCCTGACCTTCTCTGAAGTCATTGTAGCCGAAGTATTTTTTCAGCAGTTCTCTTTTTATATCCACAAATATGCTCCCCAAGAATATTATTGATTATTTTCCGCTAACTAAAGCGGCGGCGTAAACAGCCTTCGCGCCCTGCTCTTTAAGAATACAGGCGCACCTTGAAAGCGAGTTTCCGGTTGTTATAACATCATCGCACAAAAGCACGATCCTGCCGTCAAGATTCATCTTCCTTTCGGGAGGGAGATATACCTTCTGCGCAAATTTCCGTCTGTTTTCATAGCCCTTCTGGCTGTGCTGTGAGCTTTTGGTGCGAGTTCTGCGAATCGCTCCATGAATTATTTCTTTTCCGAGATTCCGAGCCAGAATCCCTGCTATTATTTCAGCCTGATCATAGCCGTTCACAGACTTTTTCCTGCGGGACATCGGAACATATGCAATGCAGTTGATATCCCCTACAGCGCCGGATTGGGTTATGCTGTCATAAAGCCCGGAGCAGAAGTATTTCGCGGCGTTAAAGGCTCTTTTGCGCTTAAGTCGGAGGATGCCCTCTCTTGACCTGCCGCCGTACCTTCCGGCGCAGAAAACCTTGTCCAGCTCCATACCTTTAAGGTGGTCGGGAACGCTTCCGTCGCAGCTGAGTATTTCAATCTCCTCGTGGCAGTCAAAGCATATCCAGCTGCCCGGGCTTATTACCCTGCCGCAGAAGCCGCATCTTTCGGGATAGACAAGCTTAGCGGCACGTCTTAGAAAACCAGTTACATCAAGCACGTTCCATAGCACCTCTTTTTCCTGAATAATAGTTAAAGTATAGCAGATTTCACCATGAAAATCAATAGCGGATGCACGGGTGACATCCTTTAAAGTCATTTTATTCCGATTATTTATATTGACTAAATCGTCACGGTATGGTATAATTATGCTGATATATTATAGAGAATAACGCCGAAATCAATTCTTCTGGCGTTCGGGGATATTAGTAATGAGTAAGCTTAATAAAATTCTTGTCCCGATATTTGTGGTTGTGTTTTTAGCGGGTTTGGGGCTTATGCTTTATCCGACGGTGAGCAACTGGCTGAATGTCCGCGGTCAGGCCGATGTTATAAGCGATTATTCTGACGAGGTCGATGCTTTAGACGATGCTGAAAAGCTGGAGTGTCTTGAAGCCGCGCACTCATATAACCGCGTAATAAGCTATGGTCAGCCGTTTAATATGTCCGCCGAGGACAGGGAGGAGTATAATTCCCAGCTGAATTTAGACGGCAGCGGGGTCATGGGATATATAGATATCCCAAAAATAGACTGTTACCTTCCCATATATCACGGAACGAGCGACGAGGTCCTGAAAATCGGGGCGGGTCATTTCGAGGGAAGCTCGCTCCCGGTCGGCGGGGAAAGCACCCACTGCGTGATTTCCGGGCACAGCGGTTTGCCGAGCGCCAAGCTTTTTACGGATATAGATACTCTTGAAATAGGCGATGAGTTTTATCTCAGCGTTTTAGACCAGACCATCACTTATGAAATCGATCAGATATTGACCGTCCTGCCCAGCGAAACGCAGGAGCTTATCATAAAGGAAGGCGAGGATTATTGTACCCTTGTAACCTGCACCCCCTATGGCATAAATTCGCATCGACTGTTAGTAAGGGGAAAAAGAGTGAATCAGTAAGTTTAATATATGAAAGGCGGAAATAAAGATGAACAAGATAAAAAGATTGATCTGTGCAATGCTGGCTTTGGCATTATGTATGCTGACAAGTCTGCCTGTATTTGCAGACAGTGTAGACCTGACCCAAAAAAGTTCGATAACAATAGACCTGCGCGATCCTCAGACCGGCGCGGCACTTTCGGGCGGATGGCTGTATCTTTACAGAGTCGCGGACGTCAGCCTGAGCGGCGGCAGCTATGTTTTCAATCCGGTTGAAAGGTTCGACAAGGGCTTCGATTTTTCAAACATCAAGTCGAGAGATTTGGTGCGCACCGTTTATAACTACATCCGCGACAATAGCTACAAGTGCGATTTATATGCCGCTGTAGCCGGAGGAAGCGTCCGTTTTTCCGACCTTACCCCGGGACTTTACATTGTGATACAGGCCGGTCAGATCAACGGCTATTACCCTATGAACCCATTTATGGTATCTATCCCGATGGAATTCAACGGAAAGTATATATATGATATTAACGCAACCCCCAAAATGGAGCTTAACAAGCTTCCAACTCCTCCTCCGCCGACCAATCCCGACCCCGACCCAGAGCCGGATGACCCGGACAATATCCCGGAGCTTCCGCCGGAGGATCCGTCTGAAGCCGGCGAAATCGGCGATATCCTTCCGGATAATTACGTCGTTTTCGCTCCAGAAACCATAAATGGCGTGCAGGGTGACACTCAGAAGAAAACCATGCTGACTGTCGGCATATCCCTTATGTGCGTTTCCGCCGCCGCGATTCTTGTTTTAATCATAGTCGGCAAAAAGCGTAATAAGGGTTAAAGGCAGTAACATACTGTTTGAGGGCGAAGGCAAGGCAATTATTGCTTTCACTCTTTTGTCTTTTGGAGGGAAAAAGATGAATGTATTTAAGCAGGTTGAAAAGAACATAGACGAGCTTGCCACGAAAAACGTTTATTGGTCGGCGTGTGCATCCAAAGAGGATATGGATAGAGCAAGGCATGGCGATTTAAAGATAAGTTTTTTCGATAAGCAAATCCCCTCTGACTGGTTAAGGAATGTAAAAGGCAAAAAGGTCTTATGCTTGGCAGGCGCGGGGGGATTGCAGGCACCATTGCTGGCTTGTGCGGGGGCAGACGTGACAGTGCTCGACATCTCCGATAAAATGCTTGATAAGGACAGGGAAGTCGCAAAAAAGGAAAACCTGAGCATCAGAATAGAAAAGGGGAATATGTGCGATTTGTCCCGCTTTTCGGACTGCACCTTTGATTACATATTAAATCCCACCTCACTGATGTATGTACCGGATGTTAAGCCGGTGTTTAAGGAGTGTTACCGCGTTTTAAGAAATGGCGGCGTTTTCATCATGATGGCTCCGAGCCCGATAAACTATGTGTGCGATTTTGTACAGGATGGGAACGGCGGATACTATAAAGCGGTAAATAAAATGCCGTATTGTTCTTCCGATTTTGAAGGCATGGGTGATTGGATAGAATACGGACACACTATGGAGGATTATATCGGCGGGCAAATCGAGTGCGGATTTGTTATCAACGGCTATATAGAGTGTCAGCTGGAGGATATAACGGAACTGCACTTTTTAACAAGAGCAATTAAAACCGTGCCGCCGGATGGCAAGTAAGGCTGAAAAGCTCCGGATTTAAGATATGAGTTTTGGAGGTGACAGAACATGAAGAAAATACTGCCTATTTTATTGATATTAATAGGAATAGCAGAAATCATCGTTGCGATGCTGGACGTTAAAATGCCGATACTTGTGGCTATAGTTATGGGTATTGTGTTTATTGCACTGGGTGTTAAGACGTTGATTGACGTATGTAAAAAATAGTTCCATACGCATATTTATAATTAATAATTCAAAATAGACATTAAAAATTTTAAATTCTATATTGACAAATTTAACTCCTTGTGCTACAATAATAACACAAGGAGTTGATTATTATGTCAAAGATGATTTCAGAATGTCCTGCCTGCGGTGCAAAATTAAGAATAACTTCTTTGCGCTGTGCAGACTGTGGAATGGAACTGCGAAATGATTTTGAATTAAGTCCCTTTGATTCGTTAAATCAGGAACAAAAGGATTTCCTTATTGCTTTCCTGAAGCAGCGCGGGAATATGAGCTCAGTGCAAAATGAGCTGGGAATTTCATATCTCACCGCTAAAAAAAGATTGGATGATTTGCTTGAAGCATTGAATTTGGTTGATGAAAACCAGAAAAAAACCGAGTATGAAGGAGCTATTGATATGTCAACATGGTATGTTCAGAAGGATAGTAACAAGGCATCAGACATAATAAAAAGAAAGCTTATGGAAAATGGCGGAAGGGTAGTTGTCCGCTTGATGAAAGGCAGTCCATGCGAAATCATTGCAACTCCAGATGGTGAATCTTTTGTGACTGATAAGATTCAAAATAAAAAACTGCCATACCGATACGAAGTATTTGATGTTATCGTGAATCTCTTGATTGCCCAGGGCGGACAAGCCAGAAAAGGAAATGCAAGATATAAACTCGGCGAACCTAAATGTGATGAAGCTACGGTTGCCGGTGCAATCGGCTATAACTATTTCCATGCAGAGACCGGAAAGTCGGTTTATGATCCGGTGTTCGTGCTTGCGGCAGTCTTAGAATGGGCGGGTATCGCAAAAAATGGCCGCAGGGAGTTGGTACTGACCGACAGCTACCGTGAAAGCTTATAATTTACAGCGAAATTTACTTAAACGAGCTGTATCCAATGAAAATCCCGGAGGAACATTATGACACACAACGGAACAAAAACAATAGAAACAGACAGATTGATACTGCGCCCCTTTTGCTCAGAGGATATTGCCCCGGCATTTCGTAACTGGATGTCCGACAAAAGAGTTACAGAGTTCCTGCGCTGGAAGCCGCACGAGGATGTTTCTGAAACGGAAAACACAATCAGAGACTGGATGGCTGAATATTCAAATCCGGCATTTTATCAATGGGCGATAGAGCTTAAGTCAATCGGCGAGCCTGTAGGTTCAATCAGCGTGGTGGACAGCAACGAAGAGCTTGATATTCTGCATATCGGCTACTGCATCGGCTGTAAATGGTGGCATATGGGAATTACGAGCGAAGCTTTTGCGGCGATAATCCCGTATCTGTTTGAAGATGTCGGAGCGAACAGAATAGAATCTCAGCACGACCCGAACAATCCCAACTCGGGCAAGGTGATGGCAAAGTGCGGGTTGAAATACGAGGGCAGACTGCGCCGGGCAGATTTCAGCAACAAGGGCATAGTTGACGCTTGTATGTACAGCCTGCTGAAATCGGAATGGGAAGCCATGAAGGCAAGATAGCATAAAATATTCATTGTAAAAAATCCTCTCTGCCAAGCGCAGGGAGGATTAGTTTTTATCATGCTTGCCCAAAATCGCCCAATCAGGCTTGCAGTTAGAACAGGCGCGGCATCTTCTGCGCGGTCTTTCACCGAAATACCGCAGGATATACGCCCGCAGACATGAGCCTGTTTCGCAGTAAGCCTTCATGCCTGAAAGCCGCTTTTGCTTAAGTCGCCTTTCTCTTTTAATCTCACGCGCGGAAAGCTCACCCCGAGTGCCGGAGTTTTCTATCATCCAGTGTACAAGCTCCGGGTCGCGCGGGGAATATAGGAGGATGCATACCGCCCTGCGCCCGTCCCGCCCGGCTCGCCCCACCTCCTGATAGTAGGATTCAAGGTTACTCGGCATTGACATATGTATGATAAAGGATATATCCGGCTTGTCTATGCCCATCCCGAAGGCGCAGGTTGCCGCCATTATTGCGGTCTTTCCGCTGATGAAATCGTTCTGATTCCTGCGGCGGTCACTCTCACTCATCCCGGCGTGATATTTGCAGACGGAATATCCGCGCGCATTCAGCCTTTCAAACACCGATTCAACGCTGTTTCGCGTCTGACAATATATGATTCCCAATTCGCCGTTCAGCCCCTCGATTATTCTTTCAAGCTCTTGATACTTGTTTTCGCATTTTATAACGCTGAAATAAAGGTTGGGACGGTCGTAGCCGGTGGAAATCATCTTCGGGGAATCAAGCCTAAGAAGCTTTATAATGTCCTTTTTGACCCGCTTTGCAGCTGTGGCGGTGAAAGCTCCCACAACAGGGCGGTGGGGAAGAGCATCTATAAATTCCGCTATTCTGAGATACGCCGGTCGGAAATCATGCCCCCACTGCGAAATACAGTGCGCCTCGTCAACCGCTACAACCGATATATCCGCGCTTTTAGCCAGCCTGATAAATCCTTTGTCCGAAAGCCGCTCGGGCGATACATATAGAAGCCTGCAGCGCCCGGCTTTTACGTCCTCTCTGACACTTTGCATATCGTAATAGCTAAGCGAGCTGTTTATGTAAGCCGCCGGGATTCCTCTTGCGTTAAGTGCCTCTACTTGGTCTTTCATAAGGGATATCAGCGGGGAGACAACCAAGGTAAGCCCACTCATCATCAGCGCCGGAAGCTGATAGCAGAGCGATTTTCCCGAGCCTGTCGGCATAACGGCAAAAACATCCCGCCCCGATAGTATTGCGTTTATGGCTTCCTCCTGCCCGGGTCTGAATCCGTCCGAGCCAAAGTGCTTTTTAAGAAGGATGCGCTTTTCATCCATTGCCGTCACTCCCTTTATCCCATGATGTAATTATTATAGCTTAGCTTTCAGCGGCAGTCAATATAAAAATAGTCTTGCTATGCAAGTGAAAATATGCTATACTGTTTGTATTGCATTCAAGATACCACCGCTGAAAGGAGCGCTGAATTTGACAGGAATATATATCCACATCCCGTTCTGCATAAGAAAATGCCCCTACTGCGCTTTCTATTCGGTGGAATATAATGAAGAGCTTAAACGGCAGTATGTATCATCCCTCATAAGAAATATACGCGGGTACAAGGGCAGAAATATCCCAGCCGACACCGTTTATTTCGGCGGAGGGACACCATCACTGCTTGCCCCTGATGAGCTTGAAGGCATACTTTCGGCTGTAAAGGAAAGCTTTCTGCTCGCCCCGGACAGCGAAATAACCATTGAAGCAAACCCATCGAGCACCGATTATAATAAACTTGCCGCCTACCGAAAAGCGGGAGCAAACCGCATATCCTTCGGAGTGCAGTCCTCTAACGACAACGAGCTAAGACTTTTAGGCAGACTTCACGATTTTAGCGGCGCGCGCGACGCAGTCCTTGCCGCAAAATCCGCAGGCTTTGAAAACATCTCCTGCGATTTGATGATAGGCACCCCTGCACAGACTGTTGACAGTCTGCTCGCCTCTGCACGTGATATAGCCGCTCTCGGCGCCAATCACATATCCTGCTATATGCTCAAAATCGAGGAGGGAACGCCGTACGACTGTGAACGCATAAGGAATTCCGCCGCTGATGATGACAGCGTTTCGGATATGTACCTTGCCCTCTGCCGTGAGCTTTCGGTCTTGGGATATCATAGATATGAGATATCCAACTTTTCCAAGCCCGGCTTTGAATCCAGGCATAATCTTAAATACTGGCGGCTTGAGGATTATATCGGGTTCGGACCGAGCGCACATTCCTATTTCGCCGGGAGGAGGTTTTACGTACCGGACAGCATCGGGGAGTATATATCCTCACCGTCCCAACAGTATGTCTCTGAGGATGAAAGCCCTGATATGCTCGAAGAATACGTAATGCTCTCGCTTCGGCTGAACGAGGGGATGTCATTAAAGAAGCTCGCTTCGCTCGGTGGGGATAAGGGCGCAGTTATAAAAAAGATCGAGCCGCTTGAAGATGCAGGGCTCGTAATGCTCAATAATGATGTAATAAGCCTTACGGACAGTGGTGCGCTCGTCTCAAATGGAATCATTCTGGAAGTGTATCTTGCGGCTATTGGTGAAAATCAATAAAAAAACGGCTTCTGTTTTATGCAATTGCCTATTGTTAATGTGGCGAAATTATGGTATTATTAATTGATAGTGTTTGAACGCTCATATTTTGCAGTCTTATTTTGCATTTGTGTTTTGTATTTTGCATTTTGTATTTACATATGGAGGAATATCATGAAGCGTATTTTAATTGTTGCATTGGCTTTGACACTCTGCCTTTCGGCGTTTTGCGGCTGTTCCAAAAAGGAAAACACCGACGGCGAAATATATATACCCATTCGTAAGGGAAATCAGGTGAATTACAATACCGTCCATGCATATAAGGGAACGATATTGGAACAGGTGGTTCTGGATGCTCAGTTCACCACTCCGTATTCTACCGACCTTTCGTTTACCATGATGGAAGGAACAATAGCTCAGCTCAATGTTCATGAGGATATGGATGTTAAAGCGGGCGATGTTATAGCCACGCTCGACACCGAGGAGCTGGAGGATGATATAACCGTCCAGAAGCTCAAGCTTGATTCTGCCAAGTCCACCTATGAGATACTGCAAAAGAAAGGCTCAAAGGACGAAATAGCCTTCGCGAAGATAGATGTGGATATCGAACAGGCGAAGTATGACGACCTTGTTGCAAGACGTGAGTTCTTAACTTTGAGAGCACCTTACGACGGTAAAATAACCTATGTGGGCAGATACCGCTCCGGCTCTAAGATAGCCAAGAATGCAACTCTTTGCACAATTGTGGATACCTCCCGCGTATGCCTTTCTGCCATTGATAACGGTCAGCTTGGCGATATCGGCTTCGGCGCAAAGGGGGATATACAGCAGGGCGCACTGGCGCAGACCACCGGAACAGTTGTGGACGTTGTTACCGAGGAATTCAGCGGCGATTTCGGCTTCGGCGGCGGAGATCATTCCTTCACCGTGAATAGATTCGTAATCAAGCCGGATGAGGATGTTAAGTTTGAAGATTTCGGCACCATTCAGGCAACATTTACCACCCTGCGCAGGGATGATACCGTTATAGTTCCCTCGGAAGCAGTTTTCGAGTTCGGCAACGGTTATGCGGTAAACGTCCTTGTAAACGGCGTCAAAATCCAGACTACCGTTTCAACAGGAATAATCTCCGGCGACAAGACCGAGATAGTTTCCGGGCTTGACGGAACAGAAACTTTGGTTGTTCCCTGAGCATAAATAATTTTCGCTTATAAATCAGCGCAGAATCAGTTACAGGCTGGTTTTGTGCTGATTTTTCGTATTCAGATAGGAGTACCATATGAATCAGCAGACATTCTTTTCAGACGAGACTTCTTCACCGCTCGCGTCCCGTCTTCGCCCAAGGGATCTTGATGAATTCGTCGGGCAGACGCATTTGCTGGGCGAAGGTAAGCTTCTGCGCAGGATAATCGAAAACGACGCTGTGTCCTCAATGATATTCTGGGGACCTCCCGGCGTGGGCAAAACCACCCTTGCAAGGATTATTGCCAACCGCACCAAGGCGTCATTCATAGACTTTTCTGCCGTCACAAGCGGAATCAAGGAGATAAAAACAGTCATGACACAAGCGGAGGAAAACCGCCGCTTCGGTGAGAAGACCATAGTATTCGTTGACGAGATCCACCGCTTCAATAAGGCTCAGCAGGACGCTTTCCTGCCATTTGTAGAAAAGGGAAGCATAATCCTTATCGGCGCAACGACTGAAAACCCATCCTTTGAAGTAAACGGCGCGCTTCTTTCGCGCTGTAAGGTCTTTGTGCTGAAGTCGCTGACAACCGAGGATTTGGTGAAGCTTCTTACAAGAGCCGTCACTGACGAGCGGGGCTTCGGGTATCTCAATGTGGAAATATCGCCCGAGCTTATCGAGCTTATCGCCGCGTTTGCAAACGGCGACGCACGCTCAGCTCTTTCCACCCTTGAAATGGCAGTCCTCAATGGAAATACCGACGGCGACAAAATCACCGTTACCGCCTCCACTATCGAGGATTGCACATCAAAAAAGTCCCTTCTGTATGACAAAAAAGGCGAGGAGCATTATAATATCATATCCGCTCTGCACAAATCGATGCGCAATTCCGACCCTGATGCTGCGGTATACTGGCTTGCGCGTATGC
>ERZ779889.182-NODE-182-length-86554-cov-4.590042_pt1 | contig 86554 bp, 90 predicted proteins | sample MGYA00511030_ERZ779889 | MGnify/ENA primary metagenome ERZ779889 (study PRJEB29588, sample SAMEA2160616) | human gut metagenome | biome: human gut; feature: human-associated habitat; material: faeces | place: Denmark | collected 2008/2010 ...
ACTCCTGAATGCCCTGAGGAAGATACCTGCCGATGACGGAGATGGTGCTCTCCGGCAGATACGGATAAATCTCGGAATTTATGAACAAAACTCTTTTGGGATCTTTCATTGCAGATTCTTTTTTGCAAATATAATAATAAAAAATCTAAATTAATTATCTTTTTATTTATCTTTGAGGGATTTATCTAGTGTAAACAGATGGCGGGAAAAGAGAGTAAAATCCTGTATAGAAGACTCTTGAGGTCTTATTTCTCATCAGTAATCAGCATTAGTCTGGTGCTCTTCCTGGTGGGGATGACGGGTGCGCTTATCGTCAATGCCAAGTCGGTCTCCAATTATTTCAAAGAAAATATTACCGTTTCCGCGGTGCTTAATGTAGAGGCGGATGAGGCGGATGCGTCGGCACTGGCAGACAGCCTGGAAAGGACATCCTATATAAAGAACGTGAGGATCATTACGAAGGCAGAGGGAGTGGAGGAGATGAAGGAGATTCTGGGAGATGACTTTATGGATGTGTTCGAGGTCAATCCGATACCTGTGTCGCTTGAGCTTCAGATAGCGGCGGATTATATATCCGCGGACAGTCTGAGCATAATAGAGGAGGCTCTGTACGGTTATCCGGCCGTGGATGATGTGGTGTATCAGCAGTCGCTGGTAGAGCTGCTCAATGCCAACATCGAGCGGATAGGCATTGTCACCGGGGTATTCGTCGCGCTGCTCCTGTTTATCTCGGTGGTGTTGATCAGCAATACTGTGAGGCTCAGTGTGGAACCCAAGCGGTCTACGATCAGGGTCATGCGCCTGGTTGGCGCCACCAAGGGATTTATAACGAGACCTTTTGCCGGACAGGCTTTTTTCCAGGGACTAATAGCCGGGGCTGTCGCGGATATATTCATTCTCACGGCCCTGTACTTTGTCCGTAATGAGTTCTACCAGTTGTTCTCCTTGTTCGACGCCATGTTGCTTGGACTTGTTATGGCCGTCGTTATAGTTCTAGGTATATTGATCTGCATGATTTCCACGGTGGTTGGAGTGAGAAGTCTGATTAATGATGAAGATGATTTTAATAATAAATAAAATGGATAAGTTTGCTATTCCCAAAGAGAATATCCTGTATCTGATTATCGGTTTCGCCGTGATGCTGGTCGGTTATCTTCTGCTGCTCGGCGGCGGAGCTGACAGCCCCGATGTGTTCAACTACTCGCTTTTCAGCTTCACGCGGATGTATGTCGCGCCTCTGCTGATTCTTATCGGCTTTGCGATAGAGATAGTTGTGCTCTTAAGAAAAAAACCTATAAAATTGTTCAACCGTAAATAATTGAGTCGTGGAGTGGTTTCAAGCCGTGGTCCTGGGACTTATTCAGGGCCTTACAGAGTTCCTGCCTGTGAGCAGCAGCGGTCATCTGACAATATTCAAGGCGATATTCGGCATAGAGGCGGACAATCTCAGTTTCGAGGTAGCCGTCCATGCCGCCACGGTGCTCAGCACTATCGTCGCATTCCGCAAGGAGATATGGGACATCATCTGCGGTGTGTTCAAGTTCAAGTACAACAGCCAGACTCAGTATTTCCTGAAGATATGCGTCTCCATGATACCTGTGGCGGTAGTCGGATTCTTTTTCAAGGATCAGGTGGAGGCGGTATTCGGCTCTGGACTTCTGATTGTCGGCTGCATGCTTCTGCTTACGGCCTTGCTTCTTTTTGTGTCCGAGACCCTTTCCAACCGGCAGGCACGCAAGGCCGTTGCCGAAGGACGCGAGCCTGGAAAGGAGGTGGGGTACAAGGAGGCATTCATCATAGGCCTGTCGCAGGCCCTGGCCGTGCTGCCAGGTCTGTCGCGTTCCGGAACTACGATTTCGACAGGTCTTATGCTCGGAGTAAAGAAGAGCTCTATGGCCCAGTTCTCATTTCTGATGGTGCTTGTCCCTATTCTCGGGGAGGCGTTTCTTCAGCTTGTGGGCGGGGACTTTGCGGCTGAGTCCTCCGGCATATCCGCCCTGTCGCTTCTGCTCGGAACCCTGACTGCCTTTGTCTCCGGTTATGTGGCCTGCCGCTGGATGATACGTATCGTGCAGAAGGCCCGCCTTCGTTACTTCTCCATATACTGCTGCGTCGCCGCTGCATTCTGTTTCATATTTGAACTGCTCAAGTAAGAATGTCCAAGTCTTATTTTATCTCCGACGTGCATTTGGGTGCGGCTTTTTGCGACAGAAGGGCATTGGAACAGAGATTCGTGGCTTTGCTTGACCGTATCAGGGAAGAGGAAGCCGACGCTGTCTACCTGCTCGGGGATATCTTCGACTTCTGGTACGAATACAGATACGTTATCCCACGCGGTCACACGAGGGCGCTCGGTGCACTTGCCAGGCTCTGCGACAGTGGTGTCAAGGTGTATTTTTTCAGAGGCAATCACGATGTCTGGGTGTATGATTATTTCGAGCAGGAGCTGGGTATGACCGTACTGGAGCAACCGTATGTGGCGGAGATCGACGGAAAACTGTTCTGTCTGCGGCACGGTGACGGTCTCGGCCGTACCGATACGATGTTCCGCCTGATCCGCTGGGCCTTTCATAACCGTGCCCTCCAGGTGCTGTTCAGTGCCCTGCATCCCAGATGGGCTTTCGGCCTTGGCTATGCATGGGCAGGTCATTCCAGGAAGATGAAGAATATTCCTGAAAATGCGGGTCGTTATGTGTTCCGGGGCGAGCAGGAACCGTTGTATCACTATGCTGAGGCATTTGGCCGTGAATACAAGGCGTCACATGAGGGACGCAGTATTGACTACTATATTTTCGGGCATTACCATACCCCTGGTACAGTGAAGATTCCGTCAGGAGGCCAGATGTATGTTCTGGGCTGCTGGGTGGACGGTGGTGAATATGCTGTGCTTGAGAATGGCTGCCTGAGCATTATTTCTGCTGGATCTCCAGACGGGAGCGCACGACAGGCTCCGGCGGGTTCTTCCCGAATATAGACCTGTAGGTCTTGTTGAACTCACCTTTTTTGTATAATGCGACCAGATCCTCGGTCTGCTTGTCCTCACCTTCCGGGTCGTAGGGATTTTTCATGTCAGAGCCGAACAGCTTGGCTATCCCTTGCCAGAAGCCGGCTGCGGCCTTTCCCTTGTAGTCCTTTATGATCTCGTAGGGAGTTATTCCTGTTTGACGGTCGATCAGTCTTAGCAGCAGTTTCCCCTGACTGACTGTCAGATTGCGTAGAGGTTTCTCGAAAGTGTCAAACAACTCTTTCTGTAGAACATTGATGTACCGGTTTTTCTGTCGTCGATTGAAGCCTTCTGTGGCGATCGTGGAGTCTGCGTCCCTGAGTTTCTCTTCTGCCAGAAGGGCGTAGGGATAGGCTTTTGCGAAGTTGTGTACCAGACGGTAGTATTTTCTCCATGACTTGCCTTTCCTCTTTGCAGTCTTGTATATGGGGTCCAGACTGTCCAGATAGACCGTGTCTCCGTTCTTATCGATGATATACTGCATAAGCGTCTCGTCCTCATCCCGGCTCTGGGACCGGAGTTGCGGAACTGCCAGGGACAGAACCAGGATGATCAGAACGATACGCCTCATTTTGTGTTAATAATTAGATGCTTGTCATTGACTTCTGCAGCTCCCGGGCGGACTGGAGGAATTCCTCTACACTCATCTCCTTGAAGAAAAGCAGACCGTGGGTAGTCCTGAGCCTGGGGCTGGGATTCTGGTAGAAGAAAGGCTTCCCGAGCACTCTCTGTACTTTGGCGAGCTGATCCACCCAGATGATTTTGGCCAGGTCGCTGAATTTGCCGTCGAGCATGTAGCTGGGGAAGTCCGCGTCCACCTGCGATGCGTAGCAGTTGCTGAACGCATTGTCGAACACGCTCATGGCGTTGAGCGATACGGGCACGATGTGAGTGGCCTCCGAGGGCAGGAAACGGTACCAGACATTGCGGTAGCCCCATATCTTGAGGTTGCTAAGGTCGGCTTCCTTGCTCCATTCGCGGATAGCCTCAGCTATGGCCTGAAGTACCTTGTAATGGGTGTCCGGGCCGCTGCCCTCCGGGTCGAAGGCGATGCTGATTATTGTGGGCTTGATGGTGCGCAATTCTTCCAGTATGGGAGCCACGTCGCGTTCCCTGTTAGGCTGCTCCGTGAAGATGTCCCCGGTGTAGAATCCTAGTCTGAGATGATGCACGTCCTCGTTTCTGATGCCGAAGAATCCCCATACCAGTTCCTCTTCGAACTCGCGGATCATGCCTTTGAGCAGCCGGATGTCAGCAGACATCTTCTGTCCGTCATAACTTCTGCGGGTCTCTTCGATCACATCTACGATTTTCTTGCGCAGCTCTTCTGGATTCTTCACCCCGTATATTTCAATGAAGTCCCTTACCAGTCTGTGAGCCCGTCCTCTCTCACGTTCGTGGGCATTACCGGAGGCTACGTTGATGAGGAAGTGGTAGATGTCCTTCTCGCGTTTTTCCTTCCAGCCGTGTTCGAAGAAGTCAGGGTACCGGGTCATCTCTATGCGGCCCTCGTCCAGAAAGCGGAGTGTCTGCTCAAGAGCGTTGACCAGGAACTTGTTGGTGACGGCGTTGAAACCTGATGTCATGATCGAGAAATGCGACTCGTTGGTCTCGTTCCTTGAGACCCTGTGGATATGCGGAAGCAGTCCAAGCAGGATATCGTCGTGATGCGGGCCGGTGTAGTAGAACACCTGATTGCTCCAGGTTGAAGTTCCGCGGGCGATCTTCTTGGTCAGAGAATTGATGACGCTGTCTATTGTGTGCTCGTTCAGGTCCGGGATCATACTGCAGTACTCGTCGGCCTTGAGGTCCTCGAGTGTTATCTTGTCCCCGTACTTGTTGAGTCTGTTGCAGCAGTCGATGACGGCCCTGTCTGTCTTTTCCTGAGTCCACGGGGAGTCAGCATAGTAATGGTAGACAGACTCATGCAGCATGGATGCGGCGCCGGTGGTCAGATAGAATCTGGCGTTGGGCAGCTTGGACAGCACTGAGGCAGGGTAGAGGTTGCATGGCGTCTTCTCCAGCGCGTCGGCTACAACGGGTGCCTTGGCTTCTCCGGCCGCGAAGATAATCGCTACTGCGTCCGGATTGTGGGTAATGGTCTCCAGACCGATGGTGATCACGGGTTTGATGCGAGAGACCTCTATGCCTCCGAGGTCACTGGCAGCCGCTGCCTGGGTCTCGTAGTTGGTGTGGGTAAGACGGGTGGTGGAGTTGGGATCGCTTCCACGGACATTGAATGCGATGTGCCCGTCGGGGCCGATGCCTCCGAGGAAGAATCCGATGCCTCCCAGGTCTCTGACTTTCTGGTCGTACTCCGAGCACCAGTTGTCAATCATGAAGATGGAGCGCTGGCGCAGCTTCTCTGCGGCCGATTTGGCATCACGGTAGCGCAGACTCAGGTCGATGACTCCGTCCGGAAATACGTCCCGGAAGTTCATGCCGTCAGCCAAAGGTATCTCGTCGCAGTTGATGAACAGACCTTTGGTCGCGTCCAGACCGAAGTCCTCGACGTAATATTTCTGTACGTAGTTGTAGAAGCTGTTGTGCTGCTTCGGGTCGATGGGGTAGAACTCGTCAATCTGGACGAAATGCAGTCCGCGCAGGTCGGGTTTGCGCGTTACGGTAAGTCCGCTTTCGGCGCGCGATGCGGCTCCTTCCTTCGTGTCCCATTCGGTCAGTATCTTCTTGACCCACGCTATAAAATATTCCGGAGTCTTGCCGGTTGGCAGGCTGATGACTCCGTCAGGATGCTCCGCCGCCCATTCCAGGAAGCGGAAAGCGGTCAGCTTGCCGAGTTTGGGGAAATTCTCTACGGTGATGTAGGGAACATTTGATTGGAATCTGTGTCTTGTTGAGCCGATATAGGCTTTTTCGACACTAGTAAAGTCGGTACACATGTCTGTATTATTTATGCGGGTACAAAATTAAGAAAGTGTTTTGAGATTTTCAATAGAAATCTTATGTGGATGCCATAGGTGCGGCCGTGTCCAAAATATGTTTTCTGAAAATGTTCATAATTTCGCAACATTCTGATGTCCCGTTTATTGACCTTAAAATTCTTCGGTCAAAAATGTGTGAAAGATTTTCAATAAAAATGCCAAAAAAGTTTGGTGTTACAGGAATTTGTAATATCTTTGCAGCCCCGTTTAATGGGAGAATTGTATTTATTTGTTTGAAAATAATAGACTTACAAAAAGTATAGACAATGTTACAACCAAAGAAAACCAAGTTCAGAAGGCAGCAGAAGGGCCGTATGAAAGGTAATGCTCACCGTGGCACAGAGCTTTCTTTCGGATCTTTCGGCATCAAGACCCTTGAGTCCGCATGGCTCACCGGTCAGCAGATAGAGGCTGCCCGTCAGGCTGTAGTGCGTTACATGAAACGTGAAGGTAAGATTTGGATTCGCGTTTTCCCTGACAAACCTTACACAAAGAAACCTGCTGAGGTGCGTATGGGTAAAGGTAAAGGTAATCCCGAGGGATTCGTTGCCCCCATCACTCCGGGCCGTATGCTCATAGAGGCAGAGGGTGTGCCTTTGGAGGTCGCCAAGGAGGCTCTCCGTCTCGGCGCACAGAAGCTGCCTGTTACTACCAAGTTCGTGGTACGTAGAGATTATGTAGAACAGTAATAAATGGAGGAGAAGATATGAAACCCAAGGAAATCAGAGAAATGTCAATCAAGGACCTGCGCGAGCGCATCGAGGCCGAGAAGGCCAATCTCGCACAGATGAAGATCAACCATGCCGTCTCCCCCATCGAGGATACATCAAAGATCAGAAAGGCCGGAAAGGATATCGCACGTATGCTTACCATCCTGACTGAAAAGGAAAACCAGGCTAAATCAGAAGAGTAATTCGTATGGAAAGAAATTTACGTAAGGAAAGAATCGGTGTGGTGGTGAGCAACAAGATGGACAAGTCGATTGTCGTTGCTGTAAGAGTAAAGGAAAAACACCCTGTTTACGGCAAGTTCGTGAACAAGACCACCAAGTTCGTCGCTCACGATGAGAAGAACCAGTGCGACGAGGGCGATACGGTCCGCATCATGGAGACCCGTCCCCTGAGTAAGACCAAACGCTGGAGATTAGTAGAAATAGTAGAAAAAGTGAAGTAAAATGATACAACAGGAATCACGTTTAATGGTAGCTGACAACAGCGGTGCGAAAGAGGTGCTCTGTATCCGTGTTCTCGGAGGTACCCGCCGCCGTTACGCTAGCGTCGGCGACAAGATAGTAGTCGCTGTCAAGAGCGCTATCCCCGGCGGTGACGCCAAGAAGGGATCGGTCTCAAAGGCCGTTGTAGTGCGCACCAAGAAAGAGATCCGTCGTCCGGACGGCTCATATATCCGTTTCGATGACAATGCCTGCGTGCTTTTGAACAATCAGGGTGAGGTCCGCGGCACACGTATCTTCGGCCCTGTTGCCCGCGAGCTCCGCGACAACTACATGAAGATTGTCTCTCTTGCACCCGAAGTACTATAATATATAGGAGGTACAGACATGAACAGGAAATTACATATCAAGAAAGGCGATATGGTCTATGTGAACGCCGGCAATGACAAGGGCAAGACCGGAAAGGTTCTCGAGATCATCACCAAGAAGGACCGTGCCATCGTAGAGGGGGTCAACATGGTGAGCAAGCACACCAAGCCCAATGCAAAGCATCCTCAGGGCGGTATTATCAAACAGGAAGCAGGAATCCATATTTCCAACCTTCAGGTAGTGGATCCCGCCAAGGGAGGTCCCACCAGAATCGGCCGCCGCATGGGCGAGAACGGGAAATTGGTCCGTTATGCTAAAAAATCAGGAGAGGAGATCAAGTAATGGCAAAGAAAAAAGTAGAAGAGACCAAGCAGGAGCATGTAAGCTTGGCAGGATACGTTCCCAATCTTCAGAAGAAATACAAAGAGGAGATAGTTGCAAAGCTCCAGAAGGAGTTCGGCTTCGCTACAGTAATGCAGGTGCCCAAGCTCGTTAAGATAACCCTCAACCAGGGCATCGGTGACGCTACAGGTGACAAAAAGCTCGTCGAGGTGGCTCAGCAGGAACTGACAGCAATCGCAGGTCAGAAAGCAGTGACCACATATTCGAGGAAGGATATCTCCAACTTCAAGCTCCGTCGCGGACAGGCTATCGGAGTGAAGGTTACTCTCCGTGGCGCACGTATGTACGAGTTCCTAGAGAGGCTTATCGCCGTGTCCCTTCCCCGTATCCGTGACTTCAACGGTATCAACGAGAAGTTTGACGGCCGCGGCAACTACACTCTCGGTATCAAGGAGCAGATCATCTTCCCCGAGATTGACATCGACAAGATCACCAAGATCTTCGGACTTGAGATTACCTTTGTCACATCCACAGAGAAGGACGAGGAAGCATACGCTCTTCTCCGTGAGTTCGGACTGCCTTTTAAGAACAAAAAATCGTAAATAGAAGATATGGCAAAAGAATCAATGAAAGCTCGCGAAGTGAAACGTGCGAGGATGTGCGCTAAATACGCAGAGAAACGTAAAGCATTAAAGGAAGCCGGTGACTGGGCCGCTCTCGACAGACTCCCCAAGAACTCGAGTCCCTGCCGTCAGCACAACCGCTGCTCCATTACAGGACGTCCCAAGGGATATATGCGTGTTTTCGGCATCAGCCGTATTCAGTTCCGCGAGATGGCCAGCAAGGGTCTGATTCCCGGAGTACGCAAGGCATCCTGGTAAAATGCTTTCTTCAAGCCGTTTTCTGCGTTTCGCTCCTTTGGCGGCATCCTCATTTACTGAAGTAAACTCCGGTGCCTCCTCAGTCGCAGGCCTTGAAAACGACTCAAATAAAGCATTTTATAAAATAGAAACAAACATAATTTATTAGTTTATAAACCATTGGATATCGGGCGCTGAAAAGCGTCGAACCACAAAAACAAAACAAACAAATGACTGATCCAATAGCAGATTACCTGACGAGAGTCAGGAACGCATATCTCGCAAAGCACAAGATCGTCGAGATCCCTGCATCGAAGATGAAGATGGAGATTACCCGTATTCTCCACGAGAAAGGTTACATCCTCAGCTACAAGCTGGTGGAAGGCACTCCCTACAACACTATCAAGATAGCCCTCAAGTATCATCCTGAGACCAAGCAGGCCGCTGTCAAGAAGATCATGAGAGTGTCAACCCCCGGTCTGAGACGCTATGTAGGAGTCGAGGACATGCCCCGCGTGCTCAACGGCATGGGTATCGCCATCCTCTCCACATCGAAGGGTGTCATCACCGACAAGGAGGCCAAGGACATGAACGTCGGCGGCGAGGTCCTCTGTTATGTTTATTAATCTAAAAACAAAGTAATAATGTCAAGAATTGGAAAATTGCCTGTACACCTGCCGCAGGGCGTTACCGCAACAGTGGGCGCCGACAATGTGGTAATGGTTAAAGGACCGCTCGGACAACTGAGTCAGAAAGTTGATCCTGACATCAAAGTATCCGTTGAAGGGAATATTATTACGGTCAGCCGTCCTACCGACCAGCCCCGTCACCGTTCCCTGCACGGACTCTACCGCGCACTCATTCACAACATGGTGACTGGAGTATCCACCGGCTTCACCATCAAGCAGGAACTTATCGGTGTGGGTTACCGCGTGGAGGTCAAGGGACAGATCCTTGAGCTTGCCCTCGGATATTCACACGATATACATTTCATGCTTCCCTCGGAGATCAAGGCCGAGGCAGAGCCTGTGAAGAAGGGACAGAACCCTGTTCTTGTTCTCAAGAGCTGCGACAAACAGCTGCTCGGCCAGGTAGCCGCCAAGATCCGCTCTATGCGTGCTCCCGAGCCGTATAAGGGTAAAGGTATTAAGTTTGTGGGCGAACAGCTTCGCCGCAAGGCCGGTAAGTCAGCCGGAGCTAAATAATAGGAGGATAAGAATATGGCAATGACTAAGATAGAAAGAAGACAGAGAATACGCTACCGTATCCGCAAGGTCGTCAACGGTACTCCCGAGAGACCCAGGATGTCCGTATTCAGAAGCAACAAGCAGATATATGTTCAGGTTATCGATGACACCAAGGGCGTGACCCTGGTATCGGCCGGCTCTACGGACAAGTCTCTCGCAGAGGCAACCAAGGGCAAGACCGCTACTGAGGTTGCGGCTATGGTCGGAAAGCTCATCGCAGAACGTGCGACAGAGAAAGGTATCTCCACCGTCGCTTTCGACCGCGGAGGTTATCTCTATCACGGAAGAGTTAAAAGTTTGGCAGACGCAGCCCGCGAGGGCGGTCTTAAATTCTAAGAGACTATGGCAGATATCAATGTAAAGAAAGTGAAAACCACCGATCTGGAGCTTAAGGACAGATTGGTAGCAGTACAGAGGGTTACCAAGGTAACCAAGGGCGGCCGCCACTTCAGTTTCGCTGCTATCGTAGTAGTAGGCGATGAGAAGGGTGTCGTAGGTTATGGTCTCGGAAAGGCCAACGAAGTCACCACCGCTATATCCAAGGGTATAGAGGACGCCAAGAAGAATCTCGTCAAGGTGCCTCTGAACAAGAGGACCATTCCTCACGAGCAGGAGGCCAAGTTCGGCGGAGCAAGGGTATTCATGAAGCCCGCCGCTCCCGGTACCGGAGTGAAGGCCGGAGGTGCGATGCGTGCCGTGTTTGAGTCAGTAGGTGTTCAGGACGTGCTGGCCAAGTCCAAGGGCTCGTCCAACCCTCACAACCTCGTCAAGGCTACTATCGCTGCCCTCGTAGAGCTCCGTGACGCCTACACCGTAGCCGGTGTGCGCGGTATTCCCATGCAAAGAGTATTTAAAGGATAAGGAGGACGCACGATGGCAAAAGTTAAAGTTACTCAGATTAAGAGCAAGAACGGCTCAACCCAGAGACAGAGAGCCAATCTCGCATCCCTCGGACTGCGCCGTATGCACCAGTCAGTGGAGATAGAACTTACCCCTGTGACCAACGGTATGATCCAGAAGGTTCTACATCTTGTAAAAGTTGAGGAAATAAACTAAATCAAGCTAAAAAGAGATGAAACTACATAATTTAAAACCTGCAGAAGGTTCCACCAAGAGAGTAAAGCGGGTCGGAAGAGGTGAGGGCTCCGGACACGGCGGACAGTCAACCCGCGGTATGAACGGTGCCAAGTCCCGTTCCGGTTACCGCCACAAGATCGGATTCGAGGGCGGTCAGATGCCTATCCAGAGACGTCTGCCCAAGTTCGGCTTCAAGAACCCCACCAGAGTGGAGTACAAGGCAGTGAACCTCTCGATGCTTCAGACTCTCAGTGAGAAGAGGAACATTACCGTCATAGACTTCGATACACTTGTATCGGCCGGTCTTGTATCCAAGAACGACAAGGTGAAGATACTCGGCAACGGAGAACTGACAGTTAAGCTGGAAGTGACCGCCGATGCATTCTCCAAGTCAGCCAAGGAGAAGATCGAGGCTCTTGAGGGAAAGGCCATAGTACTTTAAAAACAATAGCGGCCGATGAAAAGATTTTTTCAAACAATCAAGAATATCTTCAAGATTGAGGAGCTTAGGAAGAGGTTGGGTTACACCTTCCTCCTCCTGCTCGTTTACCGTCTGGGCAGTTTCGTGGTAGTGCCGGGCATCGACCCTACCATGCTCCAGAACCTCGAGGCCCAGGCCTCGACAGGTCTCCTCAGTCTGTTGGATATGTTCTCCGGCGGCGCCTTCGGCAACGCTTCCATCTTCGCGCTGGGAGTGATGCCGTATATCTCCGCGTCCATCGTCATCCAGCTCCTGGGTGTGATGGTCCCCTATTTCCAGAAGATGCAGAGGGAAGGGGAGAGCGGACGTAGAAAAATGAACCAGTGGACACGCTACCTGACAATTGTAATCCTTCTGCTTCAAGGACCTGCGTACATTACCAACCTTCACGCACAATTGCCTCCGGAAGCGTTCTTAGTACAGGGTTTCGGATTCAACATTTTCGCAACCATCGTGCTGATGGCGGGAACGATGTTCGTGATGTGGCTGGGCGAGCGCATTACCGACAGGGGTATCGGCAACGGTATATCCCTTATCATTATGGTCGGTATTATCGCACGTCTGCCCTTCGCCCTCTTCGCTGAAGCCGCGCAGAGATTCAGCCAGACCAATGGAGGTCCTCTTATGTTCCTCATTGAGATCGTGATTCTCTTCCTCGTCTTCATAGCCACCATCGCCCTCGTGCAGGGACAGCGCAAAGTGCCTGTACAGTATGCGAAAAGAGTAGTCGGAAACCGTCAGTACGGTGGAGTCCGTCAGTATATACCTCTGAAAATAAACGCGGCCGGCGTAATGCCGATTATTTTCGCACAGGCCCTGATGATGTTCCCGCTCCTGCTCTCGCGTTTCGACGCCTCGCAGGGACTCGCGGCTACACTTAGCGACTATACCGGATTCTGGTATAATTTCATCTTCGCGTTCCTCGTGATAGTGTTCACTTACTTCTACACCGCGGTAACCGTGAACCCGAACATGATGGCTGAGGAGATGAAGAAGAACGGCGGTTTTATTCCCGGAGTGAAGCCCGGAAAGAAGACTGTCGACTACCTCGATGCAATCATGTCGCGTATCACCCTGCCCGGATCATTCTTCCTGGCTATCGTGGCGATACTTCCGGCATTTGCGATGATGTTCGGGATAAACAACCAGTTCTCCCAGTTCTACGGAGGTACCTCGTTGCTTATCCTTGTAGGCGTAGTGCTCGACACACTGCAGCAGATCGAGTCGCATCTGCTCATGCGTCACTACGACGGTTTGATGAAGACCGGACGTCTTAAAGGCCGTTCGGGGATGTAATTCTCAAAAAGTTCTTTGAGTATGATAAGAATAAAATCCGAAGAAGAAATCGAGATTCTCAGAGAGAATGCGATACTCGTCTCCAAGACGTTGGCGGAAGTCGGCAGGCACGTTGCGCCCGGTGTCACCACCATGCAGCTCGACAAGATTGCCGAGACATTCATCCGTGACAATGGTGCGGAACCGGGCTTCTTGGGATACGGCGGCTTCCCCTACACTCTCTGTGTCTCCGTCAATGACGTAGTGGTCCACGGTTTCCCGTCGGACTACAAGCTCAAGGAGGGCGACATAGTGTCCGTTGACTGCGGTACCGTATATAAAGGCTACTATGGTGACTCAGCGTACACCTTTCCGGTAGGTGAGGTGGACGAGGAGACAGCCCGTCTGCTCAAGGTCACCAAGGAGTCCCTTTATCTCGGTATAGAGAAAGCGGTCGCCGGCAACAGGATAGGGGACATAGGACATGCAGTCCAGTCTTACACCGAGAGTTTCGGCTTCTCCGTTGTCCGCGAGATGGTAGGGCACGGAATCGGCAGGGATATGCACGAGCACCCTGAGGTTCCCAACTACGGCAAGGCGGGTACCGGCAAGAAGCTCCTAAAGGGTATGACTATCTGTATCGAGCCGATGATCAATGCCGGAGGCAAGTCAATCTACCTCCACGAGAACGGATGGGCTGTCAGCACTTGTGACAAGAAAAACTCAGCCCATTTCGAACTCACGGTCGCCGTCGGGGACGGAAAAGCCGATATTCTTTCTACTTTTGACTTTATAGAAGGTAAGAGACAATACTAAGTTGTAAGAGACAAGTACTTATGCCCAAACAGGATTTCATAGAAAAGGACGGCACTGTAATCGAGGCTCTCTCCAACGCCATGTTCCGCGTGGAGCTGGACAACGGCCATGTGATTATAGGCCACCTCTCAGGGAAGATGCGTATGCACTACATCCGTATCTTGCCCGGAGACAAGGTCAGAGTAGAGATGTCCCCTTATGATTTATCAAAAGGAAGAATTTCTTTCAGGTACAAATAAAAATTTACGACAATGAAAGTTAAAGCATCCATCAAGAAGCGCAGCGAGGATTGCAAAATAGTAAAGCGCAAAGGTCGCCTTTATATCATCTGCAAGAAGAATCCTAAGTTCAAGATGCGCCAGGGATAATAAATGTGTAACAATTAAAAAGTAATATAAAGTAATTAATATGGCACGTATAGCCGGTGTAGATTTACCTAAAAACAAAAGAGGAGAGATAGGGCTTACCTATATCTACGGTATCGGTCGCAGCTCAGCCAGAAAGATTCTCACCGATTGCGGTATCGACTTCGACACCAAGGTGAGTGACTGGAACGATGACCAGATCGCAGCCATTAGGGCCACTATCGCAGAACACTACAAGATCGAGGGTGAACTCCGTTCATCCGTACAGATGAACATCAAGCGTCTGATGGATATCGGATGCTACAGAGGAATCCGTCACCGTATCGGACTCCCCGTACGCGGTCAGAGCACAAAGAACAATGCCCGTACACGTAAGGGTAAGAAGAAGACGGTGGCCAACAAGAAAAAAGCAACCAAGTAACAGTTAACTGAATATGGCAAAGAAAACAGGAACAACAAATAAGAAGAGAGTCGTAAAGGTCGACGCTTACGGCGAGGCCCACATCTCATCGACTTTCAACAATGTGATCGTAACCATGACCAACTCTCTCGGTCAGGTTATCAGTTGGTCTTCCGCCGGTAAGATGGGATTCAGGGGTTCCAAGAAGAACACCCCCTATGCCGCGCAGGTAGCTGCCGCAGATGCTGCTAAGGTTGCATACGATCTGGGATTACGCAAGATCAAGGCATATGTCAAAGGTCCAGGCGCGGGCCGCGAGTCAGCGATCCGTACCATCCATGGAACCGGTATTGAGGTTACCGAGATTATCGACGTGACTCCGCTTCCTCACAATGGATGCCGTCCTAAAGGACGCCGTAAAGTATAATTTTGTTTAACAGGTTTTAAAAAGTATCATAATTATGGCAAGATATACAGGACCAAAAACAAAAATAGCCCGTAAGTTCGGTGAGCCGGTCTACGGTCCGGATAAGTATTTCGAGAAGAAAAACTATCCTCCCGGACAGCACGGACTGGCCAAGAAGCGCAAGAAGATCTCCGAGTACGGCAACCAGCTCAAGGAGAAGCAGAAGGTGAAATACACCTATGGCGTACTCGAGAGACAGTTCCGTAACACCTATGCTAAGGCCCGCAGGATGCAGGGACGTACAGGTGAGAACCTGCTGATGCTCCTTGAGTCCCGTCTGGACAACATCGTTTACCGCATGGGTATCGCTCCTTCGCGTCCCGCTGCACGTCAGCTTGTGTCGCACTGCCACATCGTACTCAACGGTGAGGTCTGCAACATTCCCTCCACTATCGTAAAACCCGGCGAGACAGTCGGAGTCCGCGAGAGATCCAAGAGCCTTGAGGTGATTCAGAACAGCGTTGCCGACACCTGCAAGTACGCGTGGATCGAGTGGAACCGCGCCGAGCTCTCCGGCAAATTCCTCAACCTTCCTGAAAGGACTGAAATACCCGAGACCATCAACGAGCAGCTGATCGTCGAACTGTACTCTAAATAATAACTGAAGCCATGGCAATTTTAGCATTTCAGAAACCGGACAAAGTAATAATGCTCGAATCAACCGATACTTTCGGTAAGTTCGAGTTCCGCCCGCTGGAACCCGGATACGGGATCACAATAGGCAATGCCCTGCGCAGGGTCCTGTTGTCCTCGTTGGAGGGATTTGCCATCACTTCCGTCAGGATCGAGGGGGTAAGCCATGAGTTTGACACTATCCCCGGAGTTATCGAGAGTGTAGTAGACATCATACTGAATCTCAAACAGGTACGTTTCAAAAGAGAGGTTAAGGAAGAGGAGGCCGAGACGGTAAGCTTTACCGTTACAGGCAAGCAGGAGTTCACCGCCGAGGATATCTCGAAGAACCTTTGCAACTTCTCGGTGCTCAACCCCGGACTGCACATCTGCTCCATGGAGCCTACCGTGAAGCTCGTAGTCGAGCTCCGCATCGGCAAGGGCAGGGGCTATGTGCCCTCGGATGAGAACAAGGTGGACTCGGCTCCCATGGGAACCATTCCCATCGACTCGATCTTCACTCCCATCAAGAATGTCAACTACTCTGTAGAGGACTACCGCGTGGAGCAGAAGACCGACTATGACAAGCTGAACCTTGAGATTACCACCGACGGCTCCATCCATCCCAAGGATGCCCTGACAGAGGCCGCCAAGATACTCATCTATCACTTCATGCTGTTCTCAGACGAGAAGATCTCCCTTGAGACTCCTCCCGAGAAGAGCGCTCCCGAGGCACTGGATGAGGAGGCCCTGCGCATGAGGCACCTGCTGCTGACCAAACTCTCGGACATGGAACTTTCCGTGAGGGCACTCAACTGCCTGAAGGCAGCCGATATCGAGACATTCGCCGACCTGGTGTCCCACCAGAGGTCAGAGCTTATCCGTTTCAGGAACTTCGGCAAGAAGTCCATGAACGAGATAGACGTACTGATGGACAAGATGAAGCTCTCCTTCGGCATGGATGTCACCAAATACAACATAGAAGTTAAAAAGAAGAAAACAGACGTAGAAAACAATGAGGCACAATAGGACAATCAATCATTTAGGACGCAAGAGCGGTCACCGCAAGTCGATGCTTGCCAACATGGCCTGCTCGCTTATCCTCCACAAGAGGATTGAGACCACAGTCGCCAAGGCAAAAGCCTTGAGAGAGTACGTGGAGCCCCTGATTACCAAGTCAAAGGACGACTCCACCCACTCCCGTCGTACAGTCTTCGCCTACCTCAAGCAGAAGGAGGCCGTTACCGAGCTTTTCCGCAATGTGGCTCCCAAGATCGCTGACCGTCCCGGCGGATACACACGTATCATCAAGACCGGTTTCCGTCAGGGTGACGCTGCCGATATGGCATTTATTGAACTTGTAGACTTCAACGATGCAGCACTTGGCACAAAAGATGCATCTAATAAGAAGACATCTACCAGACGCAGCCGTAAGAAGACCGCAGCACCCAAGGAGGCTGAGAATACCGAGGCAAAGTCTGAGTAAATGTTGTTAAAAAAGATAATTTTTTTACATTTGTGAAAATTTATTTACAACATTACAACAAACAAATTTAAGTATTTATGAAAAGAATTTTTTATTTCGCTACAGCAGCATTTGCTGCTTGCGCAATGTTGGTTTCCTGCGAAAAGGATAATCAAAGTACAACCTCCCGCGCTCTCGCAGCTCCTGTATTGACGGTAGAAACTACTGAGAATTCTTTTACCGTATCTTGGGAGGCCGTTGCGAATGCAGAAAATTACTCTTATGTATTCCAGAACGAAGCTGAGGAGACAACTTCTGAGACTTCTGTTACATTCTCTGATTTAGAGAATGGTACTTATACCGTAAAAGTAAAGGCAAATGCTCCTGCAGGTTCTGAAGAATATACTGATTCTAAGTATGCAGAGACTAGTGCGACTATCGGCACCCCCAGCAATCTTACATTTACGATAACTGTGACAGAAGTTACGTATAATTCAGCAAATGTAAATATCCTTCCTTCAGATATGAGTGCCTCATATACATTCTTCGTTGGTTATCAGAGTGATTTTAACTCGTTTACGACCCCTGAAGAGTATGTGGAAGTTATGATTGCTAAGAATGGGTTTGATGTATACACAGGAGAGCAAGGCGGTACTATATCTCAATTAAATCAGAACACGGAGTTTGTTGCTGTTGCATGCGGTATAGATAATAGCGGAACAGTTACATCTGAGGTGGCAGTTGAATCTTTTACAACTGAGACTGCTCCTGCCGATACAGAACTTGATAAGTGGGTAGGTGAATGGACTGCAACATTTGAAAAGACTCTTGTGTGGACGGAAGGTACGCAGTATCTGGAGACATCTGTGGAGGACAGGCCGATGACTAGAACTCTCACAATGGAAATTAATCCGGATGATCCTCAGCAGTTGCTTATTTACGGTTGGACTGTCATAGATGATACAGTGCCGGCATTTGCCATGACAGCAGAAGATGGTGTTAGTTTAGCTGTGTATTCAGGATATCAAGTTGGCAATGCAGATTCACAAGGCTATACTCCTACTTGGGCCGGTACTTCTGAACTTAATGGACAAGTAACATTGATTACAGGACAGTATCCCGCATATACCCTCACGCTTAACGGAGAGGAGGCAACCAGTACCTTGTATCAAGGACAGCTGCCAGACCAGACACCATTTACAACTTTAGGCCTAGAAATTTATGCATTGGGATCGGGTCAATACACTATTTATGCAGAAACACTGCCTTTTGAGCAACCTGTAGGAAATGTTACACTTACTAAGAATGCTGCTTCATCAGCAAAGAGTGTTTTCACACTTTCAAAAAAAGCAGAGCCTGTTATGATGGGCGTATTTCCTGCATCTTTCGACTTTTTGCTTGCTGAATAATTAGCATTGAATTATAATAAAGAGACTGATCCCCAAAAGGGTCGGTCTCTTTTTTGTACTCTTGCACAGCCTCCGCGATTCATATACTACCTACCCGCCACGTACGGCTCCTTCATGCTCAAACCTGCGTTGCTCAGCAAATATTTCCTGTATTTTTTCTTTAGAATCTAATATGTTTTTTATAACTTGCACTGTTATCAGTAAGATTGGTTGGATATTTGTGCATGACTTTAAAGTTGTGAAAATATTTCACTAATCTATTGATATTTTATCAGATTCAGAGAGTCAACTTATTAATTAACAAGTTATGAAACAATTTCTAATAACTAGGTGTATCAAAGTTGCCTTATTGGTACTGGTATGTATCATAGTGGGTTGTGATAAAGATGAACCTTCAGATAAGCTAGAACTTTCAGATAAAGTTGAGATAATTAACATGTATGTATCTGCGGAAACCGGAACATACAAGCCTGCTGGGAGTGAAACTACTGTTGAGTGTATGCTTGTAAAAGAAGAAGGAGAGTTGGAATATTCCAATCTTCCCTTTGGCAGCATTGAGGGATTTGATTATGTACGCGGGCATGAATATGAGTTGGAAGTACGTAAAACCACACTGGCCAATTCACCGTCTGGCGATTCGAATATCACATATACGCTTCTTCGCATTATAAGCGACATCCCTACTGGTACTCCAGAACCGGACGAATTGCCAGAAGAGGCAAAGTTTATGCTGAAGATGGTGGAACTTACTCCATTTATGGAACTTGGCTCTCAGACAGCCGCGCCTTTTGATTTCCTGACATTCCAAATTCTCAATCACCGCGGAGAATATGAATTTCCCTATATGCCAGAGTTCTTGCAATACTATGATACAATCATAATGTCATCTCCGGTTTTACCAGATACTTTTTGTATATACAGTTACGACGCAGATGAAGACGGTACAGGATTTCAATTCTCTGCTCAATGGAGTTCGTATTTTTATGAGAAAGAAGATTTCCCGATTTATCTTAAAGGTTATAAGGATGGAAAGTTGATTTACGAGTATTCAATGACTCAAGTAATGCGCGTGCGTGATTTTCTTGGGGTGGATTGGGCGAATGGAAGAGTTGAACTTGACGATCCAGAAAATAGCTACATATACAATATCCTTGATACCCCTCATAAGTTTTTGTTGTCAGAAACTCAAAAACGCAATAATACCAGTTTTGTCAGAATACAGGTTCCTGTTTACGCAGAGTCCACTGATGAATATCTCGAAGAGCAAGAAGCTGGATTGAGATGGCTGTTACAAAAACATTTGGGCGAAAAGTCTTCATTGACGGCATCTGATTTCAGAACACTTCCAGAAGATGCAGAAGTGGTGGAAACTTACGAGAACAGCACTACGATTGTAGCAATTCTTCACCAAAATGCGGATGATTCGCATGAAGAATGTTATTATGCCGTCGCAGAACCTAAATAGTCATTCCTTAAGCCCCAAGGAAGTTTGATAGCTTTAATGACGTTATAAAGGGTGTTGATGGCAGGTGTCGCATTGCCCTCAGTGCGTTGCTTTGAGGTTGTGGTGGTGTGATTTTTGCTATTTTTGCAGTTGAATAGTAATGGAATGAATTATGGACAAGAAAGTATTACTTATGATCCTCGACGGCTGGGGCGAGGGCAAGCATGACCGCTCCAACGCCATCTACACTCAGGGCACTCCCAATCTGGACAAGCTCAGGGCCAAGTACCCCGTATCGTTTCTTAAAGCTTGTGGGGAGGATGTGGGTCTTCCGGAAGGCCAGATGGGCAACTCTGAGGTCGGACATCTCAATATAGGTGCGGGCCGCATCGTATATCAGGACCTTGTAAAGATAAACCGTGCCTGCGCTCAGCACAAATTACTTGAAAACAAGGAAATCAAGGCGGCGTACGACTATGTGGCAGGAAGCGGGAAAGCCCTGCACTTCTTCGGACTGTGCTCCCACGGCGGAGTGCACAGCTCCCTGGCCCATCTCTACGAATTCCTCGAGGTGGCCGCTCAGTACAGGCTGCCCAAAGTATATGTACACTGTTTCATGGACGGCCGTGACTGCGACCCCCGCAGCGGCAAGGGCTTCATAGAGGAGTTGCAGGCCAAGTGCGCAGAGGTACGCGCCAACTATCCCGATCCTTCACAGGGCCCCGTCATCGCCAGCATCATAGGCCGCTACTACGCCATGGACCGCGACAAGAGATGGGACCGCATCAAGATGGCCTACGACCTGGTGGTCAACGGAGAGGGCGAAAAGTTCAGCGATCCCGTGGCTGCAATGCAGAAATCCTACGACGAGGGCGTGACCGATGAGTTCATCAAGCCCCACTGCGGCGTGGATGCAGCCGGCAAACCCCTCGGACTCATCTCAGAAGGCGACGCCGTCATCTTCTACAACTTCCGCAACGACCGCGCCCGCGAGATCACGGCAGTGCTCACCCAGCAGGACATGCCTGAGCAGGGCATGAGGACCATCCCCCTGTACTACTGCTGCCTGACTCCCTACGATGACAAGTTCACCGGGCTGCACATTCTCTTCGACAAGGAGAACGTGCCCGACACCATCGGCGAGGTGGTCTCAAAGGCCGGCCGCAAGCAGCTCCGCATAGCAGAGACCGAGAAATATGCCCATGTGACCTTCTTCTTCTCAGGCGGACGCGAGGAGCCTTTCGATGGCGAGTCCCGCATCCTCATCAACTCCCCCAAGGTGGCCACCTACGACCTCAAGCCCGAGATGTCCGCTCCCGAAGTGACCGAGGCCCTCGTCGCCGAACTGAACAAAGGCGTACACGACATGGTCATCCTCAACTTCGCCAACGGTGACATGGTGGGCCATACCGGAGTCTACGAGGCCATCCGCAAGGCTGTCAAGACAGTGGACGAATGCGTAGCCAAGGTAGTGGATGCCGCCCGCGCCAACGGATACTCGGTGCTCATCACCGCCGACCACGGCAACGCCGACCACGCTGTCAACGAGGACGGCTCTCCCAATACGGCCCACTCACTCAACGTGGTGCCCTTCATCGCAGTAGACGATGATGTGAAGGCCCTGCACAATGGCCGTCTCGCCGATATCGCTCCTACCATGCTCAAGCTGATGGGCATTCCCGCTCCGGCTGACATGACCGGAGAACCGTTGTTCTGAACCGGAAGATCAGAGATAATATGAGAAAGGGCCGTGTCCTGATTTGGGATACGGCCCTTCAAGTAAGGTGTGAGTCAGGTTGTTATTGATTATTGTTTGGAAATGCTGTGTCTGTAGCCGGCTTCGAGGGCGGCAATGTTCTTGGCCACGACTTCCTCTCCCTTGCGGGCGAAGACCTTGGCGACAGCATCGCGGACTGTCTCGAAACTGAATCCGAGCATCGGGATAGCAGCTCCGAGCAGTACTATATTGGATGCCTGGGCAGGCGCTCCGGCTTCTTTGGCCAGTTCCTCCACGTCTAGCATCACTACATGCGGCAAAGCATTGAGATGCTTGTAGACATCCTCCTTGTCAGGGTAGTTGTTGATGTTGACGAAAGGTATGGAAGAAGTGACAATCCAGCCGTCTTCTGACAGCTCCTGGACGTATCTAAGGGCCTCCATAGGCTCCAAAGACATGATCATGTCCACCTGTCCGAAAGGAATAAGGTCGCTGTGAATCGGCTCGGATGATATGCGCAGGTTGCTCTGGACATCGCCTCCGCGCTGACTCATTCCGTGTACTTCCGCCTGTTTGATATGGAGACCGCCTGTGAGCGCGGCTTCTCCGAGAACTGTGGCGATGGAGAGGATTCCCTGTCCTCCTACGCCTGCCAATATTATATCTTGTTTCATATCGGTTTTCTTTATAAGTCAGTTATTTCTTTTTCTCCTTAGCGTGACGCTTGAATGTCTGGATGCATTCCCTGCGGGGAATGACCACGGATACACCTTTGTATTCCACTTCCTCACGGATGGTGTTCTTGATTTCCTCCATGTTCTTGGGAAGGGGCACTACAACTCTGATGTGGGCGGGGTCCACGCCTACTCCGGCGCAGATACTCTCAAGTTTGCCTGTGCCGGCGGAGTCCTGGCCTCCGGTCATACCGGTAGTGAGGTTGTCGGAGATGATGATCACTACGTTGGCGTTGCTGTTTACGCAGTCAAGCAGGCCGGTGATGCCTGAGTGGGTGAATGTGGAGTCTCCGATGACGGCGAAAGAGGGGAACTGTCCTGCATCGGCGGCGCCTTTGGCCATGGTGATGGAGGCTCCCATGTCCACGCATGTGTTGATGGCCCTGAACGGAGGCAGCGCGCCGAGTGTGTAGCAACCTATGTCGCTGAATACGCGGGAGTTCTCGTACTCTGCCGCTACTTCATTGAGGGCGGCGTACATGTCTCTGTGGCCGCATCCCTGACAGAGTGCGGGGGGTCTGGGCACTACTATGTCGTCCTTGGGGAAAGTCTTGTGCGGAGCAAGTCTCACGGCTGCGCGGACACAGTCGGGAGAAAGCTCCCCGGCACGTGGCAGGATACCGTTAAGACGGCCGTCCACCTGTATGTCCGAGCTGATCATGCCTTTTATCATCTCCTCTACAAGAGGCTGACCCTCTTCCATGACTATTACACGGTTGATTCCCTCGGCCTCCATGGTCTTGACCAACCGGCGAGGAATAGGGTAGCGGGATATCTTGAGTACTCCGCACGGAACTCCGTTGGGGAAGTTCTCCATCAGATAGTTGTATGCGATACCGCAGGTTACGATTGCCAGGCTTTTGTCCTCACCGGGCATGAACCGGTTGCGCGGGTCGTTGAGTGCACCTTCCTCGAAGACTTCCTGATCCTTGATGAGCTGATCGTTGCGCACTTTAGAATTGGCTGGCAACAGTACCCATTGACGGGGATTTTCAGGGTATGAAATCTGTTTTTGGGGAAGAATATCCTCCCTGGTCTCCACTTCGGCTCTGGAATGGGCCATACGTGTGGTTATTCTCAGCAATACGGGTATTCTGTTCTGCTCTGAGAACTCAAATGCATCGCGGACCATGTCGTAGGCCTCCTGCTGTGAGGACGGCTCGAACACAGGTATCATAGCGAACTTGCCGTAGAAACGGGAGTCCTGCTCATTCTGGGACGAGTGCATGGACGGATCGTCCGCAGCTACTACGACAAGGCCTCCGTTGGCTCCGGTCATGGCTGAGTTGACAAATGCGTCGGCCGCTACGTTCATGCCGACGTGCTTCATGCATACAAGGGCGCGTTTACCCATGTAGGACATGCCGAGGGCCGCCTCCATGGCGGTCTTCTCATTGGTGCACCATTTGCAGAAGATACGTTCAGACGCCGGATCGGCTTTCTGACGGTTCTGGATGTATTCGGTAATCTCCGTAGACGGGGTGCCGGGATAGGCATAGACTCCGGAAATACCTGAATGTATAGCCGAAAGGGCTATGGCTTCATCGCCAAGTAATAGTAATTTCATAAAATCTTATATTTTCTATCAAATTAAAAGAAAAATCTTACTGAAAGTTCAAAATTATAATTAATAATTGTAAAAGGCAAAATTTTTCCCTCTAAATTATCTAAAGTCATTGAAAATGCCTATGTTTGCCACCAATTTTTACTGACCATGAAAGTAATAGGAACAGTGGCGGAATTTGATGCCGCCCGCAAATTATTGGAAGACAAAACAGTAGGTTTCGTGCCTACCATGGGGGCCCTCCACGAGGGCCATGCGTCGCTTATCCGCAGAGCCGTGTCGGAGTGCGGAGCGGTCGTTGTCTCAGACTTTGTCAACCCTACTCAGTTCAACAATAAGACGGATTTCGAGACCTATCCGCGAAGACTGGAGGATGACGCGGCCTTCATAGAGCCTATGGGTGTCTTCATTCTGTTCGCTCCTACGGTGGAGGAAATGTACCCCGAGGGGACTGACTATAATAAGAAGGTGTTTGACCTCGGTGGTCTGGACCGGTACGGAGAGGGACCGCGCCGGCCGGGGCACTTCAACGGCATGGCACAGGTGGTGACAAGGCTTTTCGATATAGTGCGTCCGGACAGGGCTTATTTCGGAGAGAAGGATTTCCAGCAGCTGGCCATAGTGGAGTATTTTGTCAAGGCTCTGGGGTATAATATTGAAATAGTGCGTTGCCCTATAGCCAGGGGGGCGGACGGGTTGGCTCTCAGTTCCCGCAATAAACTCCTGTCTCTGGAGCAGAGGGAGGCTGCGCCGCATATATACCGCTCGATACTCAAGGCCCGTGATATGGTAGGCAGGATGCCGGTGGCGGAGGCCATAAAGGAAGTGGTGTCGCTTATTGATGCCGACAGCAGGCTCAGGACCGAATATGTGGAAATAATAAATTCATTAACTTTGCGCCCGGTTACGGACTGGAATGAGGCGGAGCATCTTCGCCTGACATGTGCCGTGTATGCCGGTCAGGTCCGTCTGATTGACAACATAGAGTTGAGATAGAATGTTTATCGAGGTTATCAAATCCAAAATCCACAGGGTTACGGTTACCCGTGCCAATCTGGATTATATCGGAAGCATCACAGTAGACCGGGCCCTGATGCGGGCTTCCGGCCTTTTCGAGGGCGAGAAAGTCTCGGTGGTTAATGTCTCCAACGGCAACAGGGTGGAGACGTATGTCATTCCGGGAGAGGAGGGCAGCGGAGCCATTGAGCTTAACGGTGCGGCTGCACACTTGTTCTCAAAAGGAGATATAGTGATTATAATGTCTTATGCGATAGTGACTCCGGAGGAGGCTGAGAACTTTCGGCCGAAGGTGGTGTTCCCGGATACAAGGACAAATCAGTTGGTCAAGTGAGCGGATCCGGTTCCAAGATAAAGAAAGCCTTTCAGTGGACCCTGATGCTGGCGCTTGCTGCGGTGCTGCTGTATTTTGCGTTCCGGGGAGTGAAGTGGGAGGACTTCCTATCTGGAATAAGAAGCTGTAATTTCAGCTGGATCATAGTGTCGATGCTGGCGAGTATCCTCGCTTTCGTGATACGCGGCCTGAGGTGGAGGCTGGTGATGCTGCCGTTGAATCCCTCCATTACCCGCAGGGAGGCCTATGACGGCGTGACGATAGCCTATCTGACCAATTTTGCCCTGCCTCGCGCAGGAGAACTGGCCAGGTGCGGAGTAATCTCAGCGACAGGCAAGGCCTCATTCGAGGCTGTGCTGGGTACGGTGGTGCTGGAGCGCAGCTGGGATATGGTGACTTATCTGATAATTCTCTTCATCGTCCTGCTGGCGGGAGAAAGCTCGTTCGGTAAGTTCGTATCCGACGAGGTGTGGCAGCCTGCGGTCGATTCGGTGCCGTTTGATATACTTTGGCTGATAGGGGGTATTGCCGCCTTGTGTGTGGGCGCCTGCATCCTGATATTCTGCTACAGGAAGCGCCTGAGCCGGTATAAGTTTTTCGCCAAACTGTTCTCGCTGGCCAAGGGGCTGACAGGCGGCCTGACAGCCGGCCTGAAGATGAGGGGCAAGTGGAGATTCCTGCTGTATACACTGCTGTTGTGGCTGTGTTATTGGATCATGAGTTATTCGACCATCCTGGCCATACCGCAGGTGGCCGGTCTCAACTGGGTGGATGCCCTTTTCCTGATGGTGGTCGGCAGTCTCGGCTGGATAGTCCCTGTTCAGGGCGGTATAGGCGCGTATCATTTCATACTCTCCCTGGCCATGTCCTCCATATATTCCATTCCCAGGACTTCGGGCGTGATATTTGCAACTATATCCCATGAGAGCCAGGCCCTGACCATGCTTATTTGCGGCGCGGTGTCCCTGGCTGCGATGTATATGTCAAGACGTAAAAAGGAAAAACAAAAATCTGGCGCTTATGAAAAATAGAATCATTATGGTGACAGTACTGGCTCTGACGGCTTCGGCAGTGGCCGGAGCGCAGACCGGGCGGGTGAGGGATTCGGAATATTTCCCCCGCAATGAGGTGTACGTGCAGTACGGTACTCCTTCAGTCGTGGAACTGACTACGCTGCTGAGTTCCGAGTATAGCTCAGAAGGGTACGACGGAGACTCGCGCAATCATAAGTTTTCAGGAATCGCGGCAGTCGGATACAGTTTCTTCGTACATCCCAGGGTGTCAGTCGGCCTTGACTTCGGTTACGGTTACGGCAGTGCCGACATGTACATTACGGATTCAGACGCAGCTCCTGTCACATCGCCCATATTTGTCTGCCGTTCCGCTATCAACAGCTATTCGGCCCATGTGTCGGCTTCCTATACTTACTGGCAGCAGGGTCCTATGGAGTGCTCGGGAGCCTTGTATCTGGGTGTGAGCTATCAAGATGAGTCAATAGAGCGGGGCAATGAGGACTATTTTATCCCTGAGGCGAATGACCGGCTCAGGTTCTCATATCATATCACCGCGATCAAGTTCCGTTACGGAGAGACATTCGGAGGATTCGCCGAGCTTGGTTTCGGCTACCGGGGACTGCTGAACGTAGGTCTGTCCATCAAGATATGAAATCTATGGCTACCGGTCTGCCCGGCTATTGGAAGAGCCCGAACAGACGGGCGTCTATCTGGTCGCAGATCTGGCTGAAATCCTCCTGTCTGTCCTCGAATCGGCAGGTGTCCACGTCTATTATCAGCAACTCGCCCTTATAGTCGGCTATCCACTTCTCGTACCGGTCGTTCAGACCGCTGAGATAGTCGATGCGGATGCTGTTCTCGTATTCCCGTCCGCGTTTCTGAATCTGCGCCACCAGATTGGGGATGGACGACCGCAGGTAGATGAGCAGGTCAGGATATCCGACCATGCGCTGCATCAGTTCGAACAGCGATGCGTAGTTCTCAAAGTCTCTGGTGTCCATCAGGCCCATGTCGTGGAGGTTGGGCGCGAAGATCATCGCGTCCTCGTAGATGGTGCGGTCCTGAATGACATTTTTCCCTGAGTTCTGGAATTCCACGATGTCCTTCAGCCTCTTGTTGAGGAAGTACACCTGAAGGTTGAACGACCACCGCTGCATGTCGTTGTAGAAGTCCACCAGATAAGGATTGAAGTCCACCGACTCGAAATGCGGTTCCCATCCGTAATGCCTGGCCAGCAGCCCTGTCAGGGTGGTCTTGCCGCTGCCTATGTTGCCCGCTACCGCTATATGCATATCTTTCACTGTTTGTAGATGCAAAAATATAAAATTTATCAGTATTCGAATGTGCTGCCGCCGATGAACTCGCGCATGACGGAAGTCGGCGGGATGCAGTCTATCTCGTCGGGAGTCAGTGGCGTGATGTAGGAGAGGAACTTGCGCAGGCGTACGCTTTCGGCGTAGGCTTCCGACAGCGGGGGGATGCGCTCGAGCAGTGGCTCGGCATAGTAGCGGAGCAGAGGCAGCTCGAAGAGCAGGGCCGAGTTGAACATAACATCGGCGTTCTCCTGGAACGGGAATATGTTCTTCTCCTCTCCGGCGCGGACGCTCTTCCAGCGCAGAATGGTCTCCTCCGGGGTGATTCCGCGGGTGAAATTGTCCCTGACCATGCGGCGCAGCAGGCGGTTGTCGGCAGTGGAGATGTAGTTGTTCTCATCCACGGAAAGGGATGTCAGGGCCGAGGCGAAGACGCGGAATACCTTTTCGCCGTCGATATGCTTTGTCAGCTCGGGATTGAGGGCGTGGATACCTTCCATGATAAGTATGTCACCCTCTTTCATCCGCATCCTGCGTCCGTCAAAATGCCGCTCTCCCTTCACGAAGTCGTATTTCGGCAGCTCAACCTCTTTCCCGTCAAAGAGCCCGTTGAGCTGGGCCCCGAGGAAAGGCAGGTCCAGGGCGTAGATGCTCTCGAAATCATATTCTCCGTTGGCGTCCCTGGGCGTCTTCTCACGGTTGAGGAAGTAGTCGTCCATCGCTATTACGAGAGGATTGAGCCCCAGTACTTTGCACTGTAAGGCAATGCGTTTGGACGTGGTGGTCTTGCCGCTGCTGGACGGGCCGGCTATCAGGACCAGCTTGACCTTGTCCCGCCTCTCGTGGATCATGTCGGCTATCTTGACGTATTTCCTCTCATGGAGAGACTCGGCCACGGCAATCAGTTCCCTGGCCTGGCCTTTCTTGACGGCCTCATTGACCGAGCCGATGCCGTGGGCTCCGAGGATGGAGCACCATTCGGAGTTCTCCTTGAACACAGCGCTGAGCTTGTCCTGGTATTTATAGGGGGAGATTACAGACGGGTCGCTGGAGGAGGGGGACTGCAGGCAGAACCCGTCTCCATAGGGTATGAGGTCGAATACGTCTATCTGTCCAGTGCGCTCCAGCAGCGGGCCATAGAAGGTGTCGGCGTAACCGTCCAGCCGATATACCGAGACGAAGAATTTCTCCATGTCGGCCACTAGGGAGGCTTTCTCACTGCGCCCGTTCTTGCGGAAGAGAGCCGCTGCCTCGTTGTTGGGCATCTTGGTCTTCTCAAAAGGCAGATCGGCCATGATGAGCTCTTCCATCCGTTTTCTCAATACCCCGACCTTGTCGGCTCCTGCCGGCTCTGTGACAAAGGCATCACTGCCGACTGGTCTGCGCAGTTCTCCGTAAAGGCCGTTGGGCAGGGTGTAGTCCAGGAACAGGTGCAGGCCGGGGAACATGTCCACGGCGGCTTTCTGCAGCACGAATGACAGGGACCTGGAGTAGGTCCTGCGTCCGTCCGGATGCGTGCAGTCCAGAAACTTTATGGTGTGAGGGGTGTATATCGGGAAGGTCAGTTCCTTCAACATGTTGTCCACCAACGCGGCCACTACCGGATACCTGCATCCGGTGTCGATCTTCCGTGCCAATTCGCCCACCGTCATTCCGGGAGCGCAGTCATAAAAGCCCTGCAGGCTGTCGCAGTATACTGTTATCATATCTTTCATCTTATAATTTCAAAAGGGGTTTGAGGTAGGGGCCGGTGACTGAGGCTGGGTCGGAGGCGACCTGTTCGGGTGTGCCCTGTGATACGATGCGGCCGCCGTCACGGCCTCCTGCCGGGCCCATGTCGAAGAGGTAGTCCACGGACTTGAGCACGTCTAGGTTGTGCTCGATGATGATGACGGTATTGCCTCCCTCTGCCAGCCTCTGGAGCACGTCCAGCAGCACGGCGATGTCCTCCGAATGCAGTCCGGTGGTCGGCTCGTCAAGGATGTACAGCGTACGCCCGGTCTCCTGACGCGAGAGCTCGGTGGCCAGTTTCACTCTCTGGTTCTCGCCTCCGCTGAGCGTCAGCGAGGACTGTCCCAGACGTATGTAGCCCAGCCCCACGTCCTCAAGAGTCTTGAGCTTGCGGGCTATGGACGGCACGGGAGTGAAGAACTCCACGGCCTGGGAGATGGTCATCTCAAGTACGTCGTTGATGCTTTTTCCCTTGTATTTGACCGCCAGGACATCGGGATTGAACCGCTTTCCGTGGCACTCCTTGCACGTGACCGTGACCGATGGCAGGAAGTTCATCTCTATGACCTCCACTCCGGCGCCCTTGCAGGTCTCGCAGCGGCCTCCCTTTACGTTGAAGGAGAACTTGTTGGACTTGAAACCGCGGATCTTGGCGTCAGGGGTCTCGGCGAACAGATTGCGGATGGGTGTAAGCACTCCGGTATAGGTGGCCGGATTGGACCGTGGTGAGCGTCCCACCGGGGACTGGTCTATCTCCACGAGCTTGTCTATGTTGTCCAGTCCTTCCAGGGAGCTGTAGGGCAGGACGCTGTATTTGGAGCGGTAAAGCCTGTTGCTGATTACCGGCATCAGGGTGTCGTTGATAAGGGACGACTTGCCGCTGCCGCTTACCCCGCTTATGCCTACGATACAGCCAAGCGGTATGCGTATGTCGACATCTTTCAAGTTGTTGCCTGACGCACCCTTGAGTTCTATGAACTTGCCGTTGCCGGGACGGCGGTATGATGGAACAGCTATCTGCCGTGAGCCTTTCAGATACTCGAAGGTGTATCCACCCTCGCTTTCCCGGTCTATGACGGGTAATCCGTCCTGCAGCCTGTAAGCCGGATCCAGTTTGAGCTGCGGCGGTCCTGAGAACAGCACTTCTCCGCCTTTCTCGCCGGCGCCAGGACCGATGTCCACTATCCAGTCAGCGTTGCGCATCATCTCCTCGTCATGTTCCACAACCATGACTGTGTTGCCTTCGTCACGCAGCCGCTTGAGGGAGTTGATAAGCTTGATGTTGTCTGACTGATGCAGGCCTATGCTCGGCTCGTCCAGGATGTACAGCACATTGACGAGCTTTGAGCCTATCTGCGTGGCCAGACGTATGCGCTGGCTTTCGCCTCCGCTGAGGGACACCGTGCTGCGGCTGAGGGACAGGTATGACAGCCCGACATCGACCAGAAAGCCGATGCGTTCCCTGAGCTCTTTCACGATGTCAGAAGCCACCGCCTTTCCTCTCGGGTCCAGCTTGTCCTGAAGAGTGTCCACCCAGTCATAGAGTACGCTCACGTCCATGTCGCTGACTTCCGCGATGTCCAGTCCGCCTATCTTGAAGCACAGCGAGTCTTTCTTGAGCCGCTTGCCGTGGCATTCGGGGCAGACAGTCTCCGAGGAGTATCTGCTGTTCATGTCATTGTTCCCCTCATTCTCCTCCTTGTCCAGTCTGGAAAGCAGACCGGGGAAAGCCACCATCTCGGACAGCCCTCCGCGCGTGTCGACCCTTATCAGGTCCTCCGACCCGTTCAGGATGATGTTCATATTTTCCTGTGAGATGTCCTTGACAGGCTCAAACAGGGAGAATCCGTATTTGCGGGCAACTGCCTCCAGTACCGTGAAGACCGCATTGTCGCGTTTTTTGCCCAGAGGGGCTATGCCTCCGTCTGCGATTGACAGCGAGGGATCCGGGACGATCTTGGCCATGTCCACCTCCCGAATGGTGCCCAGTCCGTTGCATACGGGGCAGGCTCCGGCAGGAGAGTTGAATGAGAATGTATGGGGCGCAGGCTCGGGGAAAGATATTCCGCTGTCTGGGCAGATGAAGTGCTTGCTGAAATGGCGCACCTCTCCTGTGTTAGGGTCCAGAATCATCAGCGAGCCCTTGCCTTGGGTCAGGGCGGACATCACTGAGTTGCGTATGCGCTTCCCGTCCTCCTCCTTGGGCACGACCCGGTCTATCACCACCTCTATGAAATGCACCTTGTAGCGGTCTACTCCGGAAGCCATGTCACCCAGTTGACGTATCTCCCCGTCTACACGGACAGAGGAGAAGCCTTTCTTCAGTAGGCTGTCGAAGAGTTCCCGGTAGTGGCCTTTGCGGCCCTTTACCAGCGGGGCCAGGATGATGCACCTGCGCCCGCTGTATTCTTTCATGATGAGATCCACGATGCCGGAGTCGGTGTATTTGACCATCGGCTTGCCGGTTACAGGCGAATAGGCCGTGGAGGCCCTGGCGTAGAGAAGCCTGAGGAAATCCGAAATCTCGGTTATGGTGCCCACGGTAGAGCGGGGATTGCGGTTGGTGCTTTTCTGCTCTATGGCGATGGTGGGGCTGAGCCCGTCGATGCTCTCCACCTCGGGCCGTTCCATCACGCCGATGTAGTGCCGTGCGTAGGCGGACAGGGTGTCCATATAGCGTCGCCGGGCCTCCGCATAGATGGTGTCGAAGGCCAGCGAGGACTTGCCGCTGCCGCTCAGACCCGTCACCACTACCAGAGCGTGTCTCGGTATCTTCAGGGAGATGTCCTTGAGGTTGTGGACCGAGGCCTTGCGGATGTCTATGTACTCATTCTCCTGCATTATTCTGTGTGTTCTCGGTCTCCTCCCCGGCCTGCTGCCGGTCTATCTCTCTTGCAATGATGTCTTCTAAGAAAGGGTTAGTCATCTTCTCGCGTCCGATATCGGTGGCCGGACCGTGTCCCGGGTAGACGACAGTGTCAGCGGGCAGCGGCAGTACTTTGGTCCGCAGACTCTCGCTGAGCTTGTCAAAATCCCCGGCAGGAAGATCAGTGCGTCCGATGCTTCCGCAGAACAGGGTGTCGCCTGTGAACACATAGCCGCCTTTCTCATCATAAAGCAGGACCCCTCCTTCCGTATGTCCTGGCGACTCCAGTACTTTCAACTGTATCGAGCCAACGTTGATGATGTCACCGTCTTTCATGTCCCTAAGGTCTTCGGAAGGCTGCTCGAACTCATAGCCGAAATAGCTTCCGTATGAGGCGGCACGGCGTATCTGGGGTATGTCAGCACTGTTGATGTACGTGGGTATGTTCCATGTCCGGGCCACGAAGGCATTGCCCATCACGTGGTCGAAATGGCCGTGGGTCTGGAGAATCATCCTGGGATGCAGGTGGTTTTCCTCTATGAATTTGACCAGTCTGTCGCGCTCGGACTGCTTGATGCAGCCCGGGTCTATTATCGCGCATTCTCCCGCTTCGTCATAGAGCACGTAGCAGCAGGTGCGCAGGTCGTTGAAGTAAAAAGTCTTAATCATAAGGCAAAATTAGCAATTATTGTTCTTACCGGAGCCATGTTTCGGGATTCTGCTTGTCGGTGCCTTTCCAGAGCTGGAAATGGAGCTCGGCGTTGCCGTCCTCATTGGTGCTGATCTGTCCGATGCGGTCTCCGGTACTCAGTCTGTCTCCGCTTTTGACATATACCTGCCTGAGCTTGCAGTAGAATGTGAAATATTCGCCGTGCTGGACGAGGACGCACTGGTCGTAACCGGGCATGACCAGCACCTGCTTGACCACTCCGTCAAAGACCGCGGTGGCGTTGCTGCCGGTGGGAGCGGAGATGTTGATGCCGTTGTTGTACGGCATCTTGAGATTCTTGAAGACCGGATGGTAGGTCTGCCCGAATTTCTGGATGACCACCCCGTTCTGCACAGGCCACGGCAGCTTGCCCTTGTTGTCTCCGAATTTGGCCGACAGGGCGTAGTCCACTTTCTCTCCTTCTCCGGCCTTCTGCTGCCTTACCGCCTCGGCAAGTATCCTCTCGATCTCCCTGTTGAGCCGTTCCACTTCCTTCTGCTTCTGCTTGAGCTCTTTTTTCAGGGTTTTCTCGTTCTTTGTAAGCTGGACGACCATGCTGTTCATTTTCTTCTCCTCGGCTGCCAGACGGTCTTTCTCCCTCTCCCTCTCGGTCTTTGCCGCTACTGATTCGGCCTTAAGGCTTTCGAGCCTTGAGCTTTCTATGCGCAGGTCGTACTCGGTGTCCTTTATCTGCCTGGCCTGCCTGCGTATGGAGGAGGATATGTTTTTAAGGTATGACCATCTGCGCAGTCCCTGATTGATGTCCTTGCTGGAGAGGAGATACATGAACCATACTTTAGTGTCCCTGGTCTTATAGGCCCCCAGCACCAGGTCGGCGTGGTATTTTCTGAGCGTGTCCAGTCTGGCGTGCAGGCGGTCTATCTGGGCATTTGTACCTGCTATATCCCTGTCGTATCCCGCTATGTCTTTGTCCAGCTGGGCTATCAGTTTCTTCCTGGCTTCGAGTTTCCGCCTGGTTAGGATAAGGGTGTTGAGGCTTTTCTTGCGCTTGCTGGTGTTGGCGTCCAGCTGCTTGTCGATAAGGGCGATTTCCTGCTCTATCTGTTTTTTCTGCTCTTTCTGCCGGCTGACATCCTGCGCAAGGACAGGAACGGCTGCGAGGACAAGCAATATTATGACTGTAAGACGTTTCATTTTTTCTTTATCTGTTCACGTCTTTCCTTTATTTTATCGCTCAGGCCCATATCCGGATCCAGCCTGTCAGCGTTCCCCCAGTATAGGAAGGCCAGATTGTACTCTTTCAGTGCGAACAGGGTCTCCGCGTAGTGGTCCAGTATCACGGCGCTTTCGTCACCTCCGTATATCTTTGCTTTTTCAAGATACTTACGGGCTTCCTGATAGTCTCCTGTCAGGTAGAGCAGCCAGCCGTACGTGTCAAGGTATGTCGGGTTCTCAGGCTCGTTCAGTACGGTCTTCCTACTCATCTCCAGTGCTTTTTTCAGATGACGGCCCTCTTCGCTGAGATAGTAGGCGTAGTTGTTGAGGATAGGACTGTAGTTGTCGTTAATCCTAAGGCCCTTCTCATAGCAGGAGTAAGATTTGCTTCTGTTGCCGAGCTCGTAGTACATGTCTCCCAGTGAACCGTAGCAGTTGATGAGTATAGGGTGGTCGTCCGGTGCGGCTTTCAGAATCTGCCTGTATGAGTCGATGGCTGCCTTTATGTCTCCCTTCTGCCAGTAAGCTATGGCGACGAGTTCCCGGAGAGTGAAGTGCTCGGGGAATATCCTGAGAGTCTCTTCCGCCACCGTGATTAGGGTGTCCCACTCCTGCATATAATAGAGCTGTCCCATGTATGCCATACGGACAGACTCCACATTGGGGTGCAGTTCCATGTTGCGGTAAAGGATGTCCATTCCTTTATCTGTGCTGTCAATGGCTATGAAGTACATTCCGGCCATTGTCAGTACGGATGTGTCCGCAGGGTGGGCATTCAGAGTGCTTGCAACCATGGTGTCTACCTGAGGTCTGAATATCTGGACCATGCCTGAGGGGAAGATGACTTCCTCCATATAGCTGGTCTTCATCTGCGGGTTGATCTGCGGGTCTGCAAGAAAAGGATTTATACTGTTGAAGAAATTGTAGAAATCCCGTTTGACCCGATAGATCTCCGCCATGCCGAAGTATGCCGGAGTGTAATCCGGATTCATCGACACTGCCTTGTTGTAGTAATGCAGGGCGGTGGAGTCGTTGTATCTGGTCTTGTAAAGGTCTCCAAGGATCAACGCTGTTCTTGGAGAAGGAAAATCCTCATTCAGTTTCAGGGCCTGGGTGAGGGCATCGTCGTACTTGCCCTGTGCCACAAGTATCTCATACCGGGCGTTACCGGTGACCTCAGAGACTCCGCGCAGCTCGTCGATCCGGTCCAGGGTCTCCAGGGCCTCGTCCAGCCTGTTGTTGCGCATCAGAAGGTCGGTCAGCTCATAGTAGTAATTGCTTTTCTCCGGATTTTCCTCTATCAGGGCGTTGTATAGTTCTATTGCCCGGTCTGACTCACCCATGCCGCTGTACAGTCTGGCCTTGGTCAGTCTGTACCATTGGTTGTCAGGAGACAGGCCTATGGCTTTGTCAAGATAGTCGATGGCCTGGTCAGTGTGGTTGTCTCCGATCTGTATCATGGACATGTAGTACCATGCGGCGTCGTTGTCGGGATTGAGCCATACACACCTCGACAGCAGCTTGCCGGCCTTGTCATAGTTCCCGGCGCAGAACTCGCGTACTCCTTCTATATAGTAGTCTCCGGCGCTGACTGAATCCTTGTCGGAGGCCTGTGCCGTAACGAATGCAAATGGCAGTAGCAGTATGACTTGAAGTATGGTTCTGACGGATAAATTCATGTTGGACAATTCTTATTGTTGAGACAAATATACAATATTCAAGCCGAAGATGCAGCAAATTCATTTATTTTTGCATCTAATAAGAAGACACAGAAATGTCGTCAGACAGTTTTGACCGAGCAAGTGAGAAAGAACTTGTCCTGGGATGCCAGAGACAGGACAGGAAGGCGCAGCGGGCCTTATACGAGAGGTATTCCTCCCGTATGTTTCCTGTTTGTATGAGGTATGCCGGGAACAGGGTTGAGGCGGAGGACGTGCTGCAGGAAGGCTTTATGACGGTCTTCTCCAAGATAGGTTCTTTTAACGCGCTGGGCTCATTGGAGGGTTGGATGCGGAAGGTGTTTGTGACCACTGCTTTGATGAAACTGAGAAAGGGGGATGTGCTCAAGGGTGCGGCGGATGTGGATGACGTAGCGGCAAGGAAGGTGATGAGCGATGATGATATACTGGCCGGCATAAGCGGCAAGGACATTGTCAGGATAATCTCGGAAATGCCGGACGGTTTCAGGGCTGTCTTCAATATGAGCGTGATTGAGGGGTATTCGCATACGGAGATAGCCGCGAGGCTTGGTATATCCGAAGGTACTTCCAGATCCCAGCTCAGCAGGGCCAGGGCATGGTTGCAGGAGAAATTACAGGAATGGAGGAAAAACAGATGAAAGACGAGATATTCGATAGGAAGATTAAAGAACTGGCGGATTCTTATTCTGAGGTTCCGTCTCCGGATCTTTGGGAGAGGATCGAATCCGGTCTTGACCGTAGGCGCAGGGTTGTGAGATGGAGAAGGATAGTATCCTATGCCTCTGCAGCTGCGGTTGTGGCCGGCCTTTTTGTGACCTCGTTGCTTTATCAGCCTGATCCGGATCCGACGGATGCCGTAGTGGCCGTAGCCGAAGATCAGGAAGCAGGTGGAGAGGACGTCCGTATCAGGAAGCAGGACTATGGACTGAAGCCGGTGGAGATGGTCTTCGCCAGAGTATCAGCCATGAGCCAGCCGGCAATGTCCCTCAGGCATCGGCCGGTATCTGTTGTGCATGAGACGACGGCTCAACCTGATGAGCGGATAGAAAACGTCGATGTGAAAGCAGCGGAGGACATTAAGTCTACAAAGCCGGACCTTCCGTCTATCTATGATGGAAGTGTTCAGGCTGAATACATTGCCATGGCAGGAGATGCTAACGCGAATACGTCCGTGACGGACCGGAAGGCGCCTTCATTCTCCATTGCCGCCAGCGGGCATCTTTCTCCTACCGATGCCACCGGCAATGTGGATTTCTCTCAGCCCAGTTATAGCCTTGGAGGTAGTGTGGCCTCATCATCTGTGGGTATGCTGCCGGTTTCTGAACCAAGGCACTATTTCCCGGTATCCGTGGGTCTTGAACTCAAATACTCATTCCTCAATGACCGGTTGGGAGTGGGGCTGGGTGTCAACTATACATTCCTGAACAGTCAATACGATGCTCTTGTAGACAGAACGTATGAGGGCGATGTGGAGCAGTCCATACACTATATAGGAGTGCCGCTGAATTTCTATGTCAATATTCTTTCAGGCAAGCGGCTTACATTCTATGCCAATGCCGGGTGTATGGTGGAAAGGGCTGTCAGGGTGGATTATGATATAACGGATCTGTATGGGATACGGTACCGCAAGAGTCTGGATCCGTCCGGTGTTCAGTGGTCTGCGAATATCGGCTTGGGTCTTGAATACCGTTTCCTGAGTTTCATGGGTATATATGTGGATCCTCGCCTGACTTATTTCTTTAACTGCGGCCAGCCTTATTCGGTCAGGACGGAGCAGCCCCTTCAGTTCAATCTGGAACTTGGTTTCCGTTTCCATATCTGAGCTTGAGCTCCTTTGCCATTCTGGATGCGAAGATGAATTCCTCCAGTTCCTTACAGTCGGATAGAAGTATGTCCTTGTTGGCGCCTTCCCACAGTTTTCTGCCTTTGTAGATGAACAGCACCTTGTCGCCTATTTCCATTACTGAGTTCATGTCATGGGTGTTGATGATGGTCGTGATGCCGTATTCCTGGGTGATTTCCTGTATCAGCCGGTCTATCATCACCGATGTCTGTGGGTCCAGGCCTGAGTTAGGCTCATCGCAGAAGAGGTACTTGGGATTGAGGGCAATCGCCCTTGCGATGCCGACTCTTTTCTGCATCCCGCCCGAGAGTTCTGACGGGTATTTGTCATTGACATTTTCCAGGCCAACCCTTTTAAGGCAGAAATTAGCTCTGTCCAGTTTCTCGGATTTGCTCATGTCTGAGAAAAAGTTCAATGGAAACATTACATTTTCCTGCGCAGTGGCGAAATCGAACAGGGCGCTGCCCTGAAACAGCATTCCGATCTGACTCCTTGTGGCTTTTTTTTCTTTGAGCGGCAGTTTGTTGAAAACAACGTCTCCGAACAGAACCTCTCCCTCATCCGGATCCAGCAGGCCTATGATGGACTTCAGCAGAACGGTCTTTCCGGAACCGCTTGCACCTATTACTAAAGAGCACTCTCCCGGGCTGTACTGGGTGGAGATGTCACTGATGGCGGGTTTCCCGTCAAAGTATTTTGTCAGATGTCTTACGGTTATCATTACAGCATTATTCTGGTCAGGATGAGATTGGAGATGAGTATCAGGGCACTGGCAACCACTATCGCCGTGGTGGAGGACTTTCCTACGCCGAGGGAGCCGCCTTTTGCGTAGTACCCGTAGAATGCCGATATGGAGCTGATGATGAAGCTGAACACTGCTGTCTTTATCAGGCTGTATGTGATGTAGTAGCCGTTGAACGCGAAACGTATGCCTGTGATATAGTCCTGGACCTTGATCATGCCGGTCAGGTAGATGGTCAGCCAGCCGCCAAGCAGCCCCATTGCGATGCTCATGAGCGTGAGCAGAGGGTTGAGCAGTGTCGTGGAGGTGATTTTGGGCAGGACCAGAAAGTTGGCGGAATTGATGCCCATCATCTCCATCGCGTCTATCTGCTCGGTTATCCGCATCGTGCCTATCTCGGATGATATGTTGGAGCCTATCTTTCCGGCCAGGATGAGGCATACCATAGTGGAGCAGAACTCCAGCGCCAGTGACTCGCGGGTCATGTATCCGATATACATCTTGGGCAGGAGCGGGGAGGTCATGTTGTTGGCGGTCTGGATTACCAGTACTGCACCTATGAATACCGATATAAGCGCTATGAGCGGTATGGAGTTGATGACCAGTTTCTCGGCCTCGATGAAGAACTGCCTTATGGACAGCCGCCACTTCTCGGGTCGCCTGAACACCAGTCTGAGGAACATCAGGTACCGTCCGGTCTCATATAGGAAATGCCTTATCATGTCCTCAAAGGTACGGATAAAATCGGTAAAATGGCAGCTGAAATTTTAAAAACGTAAAAAGTTTTTTTATAAAAGCCTGATCTGTAAAATATCTGAGGGCTGTCTCTTGCCGGAAATAAAAGACCGCATTATCTTGCTCCCGTTAAATCTTCAGTTATGAGTGACAGCGGTTCTTTGTGTAGGACATTCAGCGCGACATGTGTCGGTCTGGAGGTCGTGAGAGTGACGGTGGAGGTGTCCATCAGTCCAGGAGTGGGGATTTTTCTGGTAGGGTTGCCTGACAATGCTGTGAGGGAGTCTCTGCTGAGAGTGACTACCGCCATGCAGCGCAACGGATTCTCGATACCGGGGCGGAAAACGGTAGTCAATATGGCTCCAGCCGATATAAAGAAGGAGGGCTCGGGGTATGATGCGGCGATAGCAGTAGCCATGCTGACGGCCTCGGGGCAGATGTTTTTTCCGGAACCGGACAAGTATCTGATCATGGGAGAGCTGGCTCTGGACGGGCGGCTTAGGAAGATACGCGGAGCCTTGCCTGTGGCGGTAAAGGCTGCGGAGATGGGTTTCCGCGCTTTGGTGCTGCCGCGTGAGTCGGCGGCCGAGGCCTCATGGTCGGAGAACATCAGGGTGTACGGGGTGTCAGACCTGCAGGAGATGGCTGTCGTGCTGGGAGAGCAGAGCGGGGCCTCTGCCTTTGAGGTTCCCAGGAGGCGGTACTGTCCTGCCGCAGTGAGGCCTGTGTTTGATTTCTCGGAGGTGGCCGGACAGTATTCCGCAAAACGCGGCCTGGAGATAGCGGCCTCCGGAGGACACAATGTGCTGCTTTACGGCCCGCCCGGCTCGGGCAAGAGCATGATGTCCAAGTGTATGTCGTCCATCCTGCCGCCGATGAGCCTGAAAGAGGCGATAGAGACCAGTATGGTGTATTCGGTGGCCGGTATGCTGGACGCGGAGACGGGCCTCGTAACGTGCCGTCCGTTCCGGGCCCCGCATCATACGGCCAGTACTGTGGCTGTGGTCGGCGGCGGCAGCAGGGCTGTGCCCGGTGAGATATCGCTGGCTCACAACGGTATTCTTTATCTGGACGAGGTCGCACAGTTTGCACCGGCCACACTTGAGGTGCTGCGCCAGCCTTTGGAAGACCGGCATATCACGGTGTCCAGGGCCAGATACAAGGTGGACTTTCCGGCATCGTTCATGCTGGTGGCCTCGATGAATCCTTGTCCGTGCGGTTACGCTGGAGAGGATGACGGCAGATGTACCTGTTCTCCGGCGATGATTCACCGTTACCGTTCCCGGTTATCCGGTCCGCTTATGGACAGGATAGACCTAAATATCAATGTCAAGGCTGTGGACAGCCGCTCCATGTCCATGGCACCTTCCGAAGAGAGCAGCAGTACTGTGGCTGAGAGGGTGGCTGCGGTCAGGGAAGTCCAGGCCCGGCGCTTTGCCGGAGAGGGCATATTTACAAATGCGCAGATGCTTCCGTCGCATCTGCAGCGGTTCTGTATGGTGGAAGGAGAGGTGGCCCGGCTTTTGCAGCGGCTTATGGACAGCTACCGGCTCTCTGCCAGGGGATATGTCAGGATACTGAAGGTGGCCCGCACCATAGCCGATATGGCCGGTTCGGATGTCATAATGACCGGACACATCTCGGAGGCCGCGCAGTACCGCTTCCCGGACAGCTACAGCAGCGTCTAAGAGTTTGTAGAGATAATGGCCGCATGGATATCGGGGCTGATTGTGGATTTCCGCTGTTGTCAAAAGAAAAAATCCATAACTTTGGGGTGCTTTATCATTCAGTTATGAGAAAAATTGTAATCAACGGTGTCGGTGATTTGGACAGAGCGGCCCGGGAGTTCCTGAGGCTGACCGACGGAGTCAGGATATATGCTTTTTACGGCTCCATGGGGGCCGGCAAGACGACTTTCATCTCCGCTCTCTGCCGTGTGCTGGGCGTCGGGGACGAGGTGGCCAGCCCTACATTCACCATAGTCAACGAGTACCGGGCCGGGAACGGACGGGCTGTGTATCATTTTGACTTTTACAGGATAGAAAGGCTTCAGGAGGTGCTGGATATCGGCTATGAGGAGTATGTTGACAGTGACGGCCTATGCCTCATGGAATGGCCGGAGAAGATAGAGCCCATACTCCCCGAGGATACTCTGAGAGTCCATATCGCGGAGCAGCCGGACGGCTCCCGCTCTGTCACGTTCTGATTTTATGGGTGATTTTGTTATATTTGTAAAAATTTACTTGTCAGATGTGGAAGTATATAGTAATAGGCAGCGGGCTGGCCGGTCTGTATGTCGCTCATAAGGCATCGTCATTGGGACAGGTGCTGGTGCTTACGAAGAAGGCCCTGAGAGACAGTAACTCGTATAACGCACAGGGCGGAATAGCCGCTGTCACCGACATCGAGGATAATCCGGAGATACATTTTACCGACACAGTGATAGCCGGACGCGGCCTGTGTGAGGGCAGGGCCGTGGAAGTGCTTGTGCAGGAGGGACCGCAGCGGATCAAGGAGATAATAGGCGAGGGCATGAAATTCGACACCGAGAACGGCAAGCTGTCTCTCGGTCTGGAGGGCGGACATCACCGCAAGCGCATACTGCATGCCGGCGGAGACTCCACCGGTCGTTACATCACTGAGTTCCTTATATCAAAAGTGCAGTCCGACCCGAATATCACCATTCGCGAGAACATGTCCGTGATAGATTTTCTCATATCGGAAGGGGTCTGCTACGGAGTCCGCTGCTGGGATGAGGAGAAAGGTTGTGAGGAACTGCTCTATGCGGAGCATACGTTTTTGACTTCCGGGGGCACATCCGCCATTTATACCAGAACCACCAATCCGGAGACCACTATCGGAGACGGTATCGCCATGGCCTACAAAGCCGGCTGCCGTATCATAGACATGGAGTTCATCCAGTTCCATCCGACCTCGCTTTACTTGGAGGACAGCCCGAGGGCGTTTCTCATAAGCGAGGCTGTACGCGGTGAGGGGGCATACCTGCTGGACAAGGACGGCAAGCGTTTCATGCTGCCGATACATGAACTGGCGGAACTGGCACCGCGGGATATTGTCGCCCGATCTATTTTCAAGCAGATGGCTCTGGATGACAGGCCATATGTGGTGCTGTCCCTGAAGCATCTCAATCCGGAAAAGATACGCAGCCGCTTCCCCAATATCCTGGCCAAGTGCGCTGAGTACGGCTATGACCTGACCGACTGGATTCCGGTGGCACCTGCCGCGCATTATACGGTGGGCGGCGTGGCTTCCGACCTGTACGGACGCTCGGATGTCCGTCGGCTGTATGTGTGCGGGGAGATAGCCTCAACCGGTATTATGGGAGCCAACCGTTTGGCATCCAATTCGTTGATAGAGTGCTTGGTGTTTGGGCGCAGGGCCATAGATGCCTCCGTGGAGTATGGTCCAGTGGAGTCCGTACCTCATTTTGAGAAGCTGTACCGAAAGGATGAGTCTCAGGCTGAGAGGTATTTCTCCCTCAAGCAGCAGATAGCCCATACGTTGAACAACTGCTCGGGCATTATCCGTTCAGAGCTGCTGTTGTCCACAGGACTCAATCTTGTGAAGAAAGAGTTCCGGGAACTGGGGCCGGAGCGGCACGAGTATTACGATGAGGCTTCCCGAAAACTGTTGACAGTGGCCAGATTGATTATGACGGCTGCCCGTTTCCGCAGGGAAAGCCGCGGCGGCCACTACCGTGAGGACTATCCTGTTCTGAAAGAGGAGTTCGCAGTCCACACGGTGCAGCGTGCCGGAGAAAAGCTGACCACCAAAAAAGTCAACGGTGACTGATTTGTTAAAATGATTATCCGCAAACGTACTCCTGACTTCATTTGCCTTACCTGCTTCAACTTGATTTTCCGGCTTATTTTTACCTTTTAACCACGCATTTGCCGGATGAACCTTAATTTACTTACCTTACCTTGTCTTGTCATACCTTGCCACACCTTGCCACACCACATCTCACTATCTGAGTCTGTAATTGATATTTTGCCTATCCTACTGGGTATCATGCGGTTATGTAGCTATTCGGGATACAGGCTGAACGGTATTCCGCAGCACATCCTTCTCGGAAACACACTCAGACCACACTGTGACGGAGCATGATGTTGTCCGTGCATTTTCACCCTTTTGAGTCTGTAATCGGCTGATTCACACATAATGTTGTCAGACAGCGATATGTGCGGAAAGCAGGATGACAGACAGGTGTTGACTGTCCGCAGTCTGTAAGAAGAACGATTCGTGCAAGTGATTATGAATTAGCGGAGTATGCGGAAATGGACAAAACGGACTGTGCGGTATGGTGAAACAGACATCGGTGTATGGAGGTATCCTCCGGGATAACAGTGCAGTATCCGTTATTGGACTACGGTGTTAAGCAGGTGATTATATACGCTTTACGACTGAGGATAGATTACAGGCTGCTATGCAGATGAACGTATGTACGCTTATAGATATTAAGGTAGATTATAGGCACTGTGTAATTTGAAAACCATTTTTGACTATAAATTGCCGCATAGGAGAAGTGTTCCTTGAGCCATCTGCTTATGGGCAGATTTGATTGTGTCCGTACCGATGCCGGTATCCGTGATGGTACAGCGATTTGCAGGACTGTCCTATGCCGGGGAAATTTGCCTTGGCATTTCATAAAAGGGGAGACGGCCTGCGCCCTCAGCCGCCTCGCCATATCCGCTATTCAGTTTTTTGGGTCAGTTCGTTGATTAGCTCTACATTGAGAGCACTGTCACTTACGGTAACAGCAAGTACATCACTGATGTACTTGACACTGGCGGTGGCTTTCAAGGCCTGCATGGGTTTTGCGGACTTGGCGGCATCCTCAATATTCTTCATGGACTCGGACAAGACCCTGATTTTGTCTGCAAGATCAAAGATATCCTTGCTGACTGTGGAAATATCCGGCAGTGTGGACATGGAGGTCATGTCGTCGTTGATGCCCTGTACGGTCAGTCCGTAGTCGGAAAGGTACAGGACTTTTACCAGCGGACTTGTCTTGGCGGTGATGTCGGCAATTTCTTTGCTTGTAGCCACGGCATCGTCAATGGCCTGGATTCCGCAATCCTTGGGCGGCTTGAGATTCTGCAGCTTCTCCATGTTGTCAATGTACTTGTCGCACCAATCCGTGTTCTGTGCGTTGACTGCGATGGCTGCCGTCAGCACTGCCATAGCAGTGATAATAAATCGTTTCATTGAAATTTAGTTTTAATAGTTAAGGTTGTTTATTTAAAGGACAGTCCGACAGAAACAGGACGCATAGTTCCTGCGAATGCCCTTAGTTGTGTTTATATCCGAAGTACTTGTTTAGGAACTCATTTTGGGTTTATTCCATTATGTGCTGATGACTCCCTGGCAGCGTTATAAAGTGTGGAGTCAAATCCGTTTATCCAGTTGGAGGTTGTGGTAAGACCTTGACAGAGATAAACGCACCGATACCCCACACTTGAGTAGCCTGAATGACTAATCAAGCGAAGGTGCTGTCCGTTATCCTTCTGTCTTGAAAACTACCACATTTCCAACTAAGGATAATCCGAAAACACTTTCACTATGTACGCCGGTCTGCACCGGCACTTGCAAAGATAAACATTTTGTGGAAGTGCGGACAGCTTTGTAGGGTACCGATGCATATTTAATACGATAAAAATTGTTCTTAATGGGTGGGATACTTGAATTTAGGAACACAAGGATATGCGCATAAGTGGCTGGGTATTAGCGGTGAACGAGGGAAGGGGCGTTCTCGTCGGACGGTTTTGACGGTCCGATAAGAACGGATGGATAAAAGGAACTGATTGAAAATGTGATATTTGCTGCGAAATGACGGTGTCTGTCAATTCATTTGAGAGCACCAGTGTGGCATATTGGGACATATTAGTCTGGATTTTGCGCTCTTTATGGGCGGAGTGTGCTGATTAAAGCGGTCTGGTCTGACTTTTTTACCGGACCGGGGTGGAAATACGGAATTTATGTGTAAGTTTGTGATGATTTTAACAGAATAACGCACAAAATAATTTAGGATATGACAGCAGAGCAGAACCGCCGGGAAGAACTGGTGGACAGGATTATAGACCTTGCTATAGAGGAGGATGTCGCGACGGGGGACGTGACTACGGATTCGATTATCCCTGAGTCCACATCGGCGGTGGCGACAATGACGGCCAAGGCTGACGGGGTAATCTCGGGCCTGCCGGTAGTGGAGAAAGTGTTCAGGAAATTCCAGCCGGATATTGTTTTCAAGCCTCAGGTGCATGACGGGGACAGAGTCCGCAAGGGAGATGTGATTCTAAGGGTTGAGGGCAGTTATCCTGCGCTGTTGAAGGCCGAGAGGACGGCTTTGAATTTTTTCCAGAGAATGTCCGGTATCGCCACGGAGACAGCCAAGTATGTGGCTGAGCTCAGGGGAACGCATACCCGTCTGCTGGATACGCGCAAGACTGCTCCGGGCATGAGGGTTACGGACAAGATGGCCGTGCGGGACGGCGGCGGCACCAATCACCGTATGGGACTGTACGATATGGCCATGATAAAGGACAACCATATCAAGATGGCCGGCTCGATATCCCAGGCTGTGGCTCAGGTGCGCTCCAAAGTGCCGTCTGATATCAGGATTGAGGTGGAGACCACCAATATGGATGAGGTGAAGGAGGCCCTGGATGCCAGGGCGGATATCATCATGCTGGACAATATGTCCACCGGAGCCATGCGCGATGCAGTCAATCTCATCGGCGGCAGGGCGCAGACGGAGGCTTCCGGCAATATGACTTTGGCCCGATTGAAGGAAGTTGCACAGACGGGAGTGGACTTTATAAGTGTCGGGGCATTGACTCATACGGTCAAGGCCTTGGATATCAGTATGAATATCCAGCTGACTCCGGAATATCTGGTAAAGGCGATAAATGAACTGAAGAAGAAGCACAATGCCATAGTGCTGGCTCATTATTACGTGCCGGCTGAGGTTCAGGACGTTGCGGACTTTGTGGGTGACTCTTTGGAACTGTCCCGTAAGGCAGCGGCGTCGGAGGCGGACATGATAGTGTTCTGCGGCGTAAGGTTCATGGCGGAGACAGCGGCTGTGCTCGCGCCGGGCAGGAAGGTGCTGCTGCCGGTGCCGGATGCCGGGTGCTCGCTGGCCGACGGCATTACAGGAAATGACCTCGAGGTGTGGAGGAAGCATCATAAGGACGGGGTGGTGATATCGTATGTCAACACTACCGCCGATACCAAGGCGCACACCGACATCTGCTGCACTTCGGCCAATGCGGTGAAGGTGGCTCAGACCGTGGTGGCCTCCGTTCAGGGCAGACCGGTGCTTTTTGCCCCTGACCGCAATCTGGGCGGTTATATCAATTCTACTGCCGGATTGAAGATGGAACTATGGAAGGGCTGCTGTCATGTCCATGACAAGATTACGTCCAAAGTGATAGAGGATGCTCTCAGACGATATCCCCAGGCCGAGGTGCTGATACATCCCGAGGCGGCCTGCTCGTCAGACCCGAGGATTACCGGCAATCCGCGCTGCTTCTTCTATTCGACATCGGGTATCATCCGCCATGTCAGGGAGTCGGAGTGCAGGCAGTTCGTCATTGCCACTGAACTGGGCGTCATGCACCGTCTACGGCAGGAGGCGCCTGGGAAAGAACTCATCCCTCTGTCGGACAGTCTGATATGTGAGGACATGAAGAAGATAACGCTGCTCAGTCTGTTCGAGACCCTCCTGCATCAGAGTGAACGGAAAGTGGTGTCGGTGAGTCCGGACATTGCTGAGAAAGCCAGTGTCCCGGTGCAGAAAATGCTTGAACTGTAAATTATTTGCAGGGTGATTCTCAGGAACACTTGATATTTTGTCTTTCTTTCTCTAATTTTGTGGAAAAGCCATGCAGGTATGAAGAAAGAGAAGTATATAAGATTTGACTGGGCGATGAAGCGCCTGCTCCGCAACAAAGCCAATTACAGTGTGTTGGAGGGATTCCTTACAACGCTGCTTGGGCATTCTATCAAGATCAGAAGTCTTTTGGAGAGTGAGAGCAATCTGGAATCTCCGGAAGATAAAGGCAACCGGGTCGATATGCTTGCCGAGAATGAGAACGGGGAGCTGTTCTTGGTGGAAATACAGAACAACAATGAGACCGCGTATTTTCAGAGGATGCTTTTCGGTACCTCCAAGTTGGTGACAGAGTATATCAACAGAGGGGACAATTATGATAAAGTGCGCAAGATATACAGCATCAACATAGTGTATTTCCCCCTCGGAACGGGAAGCGACTACATCTATCACGGCAAGACGGAGTTCAGGGGGATGAACAGCAATGAACTGCTGGAACTATCGCCGTTTCAGAGACAGAAGTTCAATGTGGATGCGGTAAGTGAGCTTTATCCTGAGTATTATATTCTGAAAGTCAATGACTTCAATAAGGTGGCCAAGTCACCGCTGGAGGAGTGGATATATTATCTGAATACCGGTGAGATTCCGGATGGGGCGACCGCGCCCGGTCTGGACGGGGTGAGGGAGCATCTTAAACTGGGAAGTATGAGCAAGGAGGAACTCAGGGCATATTACCGCCATCTGGACAATCTGGTCATACTGCATGACTGCATCTTCTCATCCCAGGAGGAGGCCCGTTTTGAGGGGATGGCCAAAGGGTTGGCAGAAGGCCGTGCAGAGGGTCGTGCCGCAGGAATCGCAGAAGGTCGTGCTGAGGGAATAGCCGAGGGAGAGAGAAAAAAGCAGCTGGAGATAGCCCGCGCTATGAGAGACAAGAATTTCTCACTCGAGGATATAACAGCTGTAACAGGAATCACTGCAGAAGAATTGTCTTAGGAACAGTTCCTCAGAGATTCTCGGCTATCAAGGCGCGGATTTCCCGTTTTGCAGATTTCCAGCGTGGAATATCTATTTTGGGACCTATGACCTCCACGACTTTGGATGCAGTGATGGAGCCTACCTTGCCGCACACGTCCAGCGGCATACCCAGGGCGTGGGCGTATAGGAACCCGGCAGCATAGAGGTCTCCGGCGCCTGTCGCGTCTTTTACATCGGCCGGATATGCCTCGATATGGTGAAATTCGTCTCCACTCCTGATATATGATCCTTTCGCGCCAATCTTCACAACCGCTATGTCACACATGCCGGCAATGATATCTGTGGCCTCACGTGGGCTGTGGCGAGTGAATGTCTCCGCCTCGGTCTCGTTGGCGAAGACTATGTCCACATACTGCTCCACGATGTCGTGCAGGAAGGTGTCGTTGGACTCCACCACGTTGTAGGAGGCCATATCAATGGCGATGTAGCAGCCGGCTTCCTTTGCCAGTTTCACAGCCTGTCTCAGAAGCTGCTGATTCTGTACCAGATATCCCTCGATGAAGAAATAGTCGTATCCTTGGAAATACTCCGGTTTCAGGTCTTCCGGGCATAGTTCCAGGGCTGCGCCCAGATAAGTGGCGAATGTCCTTTCAGCATTGGGCGGCGTGATGAACACCGAGGCCCGGCCTGAGTCCTCTTTTCCGATAAGGAGGGTTGACCTGATGCCGTTGCGTTCCTGGTCGGAACGGTAGAGGGCGCCTATCTCGTCATCTCCTACCTTGCCGATGAAGCCTGAAGGCATTCCGAATACGGCTGTGCCGGTGATGGTGTTTCCGGCTGCTCCTCCGGCGACATACTGGGCTCCGATAGCTTTCAGAACCTGCCATATCTTGTTTCCGGTCTCTCTGTCAACATGCTGCATGCTGCCTACCGGCAGGTGGAACTCCCTGAGCAGGCTGTCGTCAGGGAGTACCGCCAGTATGTCGGTAAGGGCATTGCCTATTCCGAGAATGGATTTCATGCCGATAGTCGGTTAATTGTTGTTCATCTGTCTGATGTCCACACTGTCCTCGCAGTCACCGATAAGCCAGCGGCTGAAGAAGTCGGCCATCTTCCAGAAGAAGTATTCGTCCATGTCTCCGAAGCCGTGACGCTGTCCGGGCAGGTAGAGCATCTCGAAACGCTTGTTGGCGCGGATAAGTGCATCCACTACGCGGATAGTGTTGGCAGGATGCACGTTGTCGTCCATGTCACCGTGTACGAGCAGCAGGTGGCCTTTGAGATTCTTGACGAAGTCCTGATTGGCCTCTATGCTGTAATTGAATGTGGTGTCTCCTTCCTCGGAAACCACTTCCTTGACTCCGTGATGGGTCTCGCTCCACCAGCGGTTGTAGATGCTGTTGTCGTGATTGCCGGCGCAGGATACGGCGGCCTTGTAGAAATCCGGATAGGTAAGGATGGCAGCTGTGGACATGAAGCCTCCGCCGGAGTGGCCGTGTATTCCAACCTTGTTGATGTCCATGTATTTGCGCTGTGCCGCCAGTTGCTGAAGGACGTATTTGTGGTCGGCCATGGGATAGTCGCGCATGTCTCCGTAGCCGAAGTTGTGATACCATTTCGAGCGGTCGGGATGACCTCCCCTGTGGCCTACGGTCACGACTATGAAGCCCAGCTGGGCCAGACGGTCAATGCGGTTCATCCTCGATGTCCAGAAGTACTCGGTGGACTCTACCTGCGGTCCGGGATAGACGTACTCTATGATGGGATACAGCTTGGTGGAGTCGAAGTCGAAAGGCTTGTATATGACACCCCAGAGGTCGGTGATGCCGTCGGCTGCCTTGGCCTTGAATATCTCGGGGAACTTGTAACCGGCCATGAACAGCTGGCTGAGATCGCAGGTCTCCAGATCCATGATTTTCTTGCCGGCGGCATTGTAGAGGGCGTTGGCAGGAGCGGTGTCCACTCTTGAGGCGTTGTTGACGAAGTACCTGTAGTCGTCAGGCATGTGGCTGCGGTTGTCCATGTCGCCGGGATTGAGCATCCTGGCTCCCTTTCCGTTCAGGTCTGCGCTGAAGAGGTGGTTGTAGTAGGGGTTCTCTTCCCTGTCATATCCGGTGGCGGTGAAGAATACCTTGCCTGTCTTCTCATCCACGCCCTCGATAGTAGATACGTGGTATGCTCCGTCGGTCAGCGGGCGTATCAGTTTCCCGTCCTTGTCGTGCAGATAGAGCTGTGCCCAGCCGTTGCGCTCGGAGCGCATGACAATCTCGCCAGTGTTCTCCACCAGCTCGAAGTCACATACGTCGATGTAGGTGTTAAGACGCTCTTCTATCAGTACCTGCACGGAGTCGGCGTCCAGCCAGTAACGGCAGATGTCCACTCTGTGCTCGTCGCGGCTGACGCGGGTGAAATAGAACGATTTGTTGTCACCCAGCCATACAGATGTCAGGTAGTCGCCGTAGAAGTCCTTGTTGGTCCAGGGCCTGGTGCTGATCATTACGGTCTGGTCCTTGAAGGCCCATACGTCCAGGGTCCTGGAAGTCTTGCTCTCCATGTCGAACAGCATCAGGTAGCTCTTGGGGCCGGGCTCTCCGGGCATCTGATATTTGTAGGTCTGGAGTTCCGGACGGGGATCGGCGGTGGAATTGATCACCCACATCTCGCCTATGCCGGACATATCGTATTTCTGATGCAGGAAACGCCTGGAGTCCGGAGACCACTGGAGCATGACGTAGTACCTGTTGCAGGTGTCCCTGTCCTCCACGCCAGTGTAATCGTTGCCTCCGTAGGCCATATCTTTCGTGCCGTCAGTAGTGAGGGCATGCTCTACCACAGTTGAGTCTTCTTCGTCCTCCATCAGCTTGCGCAGGTTCTCCATGTCAGTCCAGTAGAGGTTGTAGCCCTTGGCGTATACCGCGTAACTGCTGTCTGGAGATATGTTGGCCCATTCGGGGAATTCTTTTTCTTCCTCCATGTCAGTCACGTCGGTGAGCTCCCTGGAGTCTATGTCGTATTCGAAGCGGAAGACTTTTTTCTTCATCCCAGGCTTGCCGTCAGCGGTGGTGTCGGGCTCGTCTATCGTGGACTTGATACTGAAAGTAAAGGTGTTGTCGTCTTTCAGCTCCAGATTCATGAATGGTATGTGCTGGGCGTCGAAAGGGTCATGTATAATCTCTGTGAGCTCCATGGCGAGTCTGTCAAGGTCAAAGACCGCCTTTTTGCTCTTGGCAGCAGGGTCCACAATCCAGTAGCCGGCTCCTTCCGGGGTCTCCCATTTGTACCAGAACTTGTCGGAGTTGGGGAACCATGACGGATTGACGGTCTGCGAGAAGACCATGCGGTTGACCTTGTTCGGTGAGAATCTTTCAGCCATGTCGTAGTTGGCTTCTGTCACCGGTGTCTGCTGCGCCCATGATGTGGCTGCCGTTGCGCATATCAGGGCCGATACGATAAGAGTAAAGTTGCGTTTCATATTATTTAATGGTATTATTGACAAATCTTGGCCATTCACCGACTTCCATGTCGTGGATGTTCCCGTCGTCTATGTGGAGGCGGACTGCGGTACGGACCTGGTGGAACCCCTGTATGCCCGCCGCTCCCGGGTTGACGGTGAGCATGTTGTATTTCTTGTCGAAAATGACTCTGAGGATGTGTGAGTGTCCGCAGACGAATATGTCCGGGAGGTGGGCGTTGATGAGCTGGAAGGCCTTGTAGTCGTACCTGCCCGGATACCCGCCGATGTGCATCATGAGCACTTTCTTGCCCTCGCACTCAAAGAACTGGGTGTAGGGGACCCTGGAGCGGACCGGTGTCCCGTCACAGTTGCCGTAGACCCCTTTCAGCGGCTTGAACGCCGCTATCTGCAGCAGGGTCTCCTCGTTGCCGAAGTCCCCTGCGTGCCATATCTCATCCACCGGTTCGAGAAACTTTCTCAGTGGCTCGTCGAACCAGCAGTGCGTATCTGAAATCACTCCTATATACATAATGCTACAAAGGTAATGAAGAATTTCCCTAAATTTGCAATTTGCTTCTGTAAAGTATAGATATGATTAAGATTCCATTCAGGATAGGGCACGGATATGACGTGCATGCCCTCGGAGAGGGGCTGGAACTTTGGCTGGGCGGCGTAATGGTACCGCATTCGAAAGGCTGCATTGCGCACTCAGACGGAGACGTGGCCATACACGCGCTTTGTGATGCGATGCTGGGTGCGCTGGCGCTCGGAGATATCGGACAGCATTTCCCGGATACCTCGGAAGAGTTCAGGGGCATAGACAGCAAGATACTGCTGCGGAGAGTCAATGACCTGATAGCGGCGGAGGGCTATTCGGTAGCCAATGCGGACATCACCATCGCGGCGCAGAGACCCAAGCTGGCCGGATATATTCCAGAAATGAGAGAGGCCCTGGCCGGTATCCTGAGAGTGGACGTCTCCCAGGTATCGGTCAAGGCCACGACTACCGAGCACCTCGGCTTCACCGGCCGTGAGGAGGGTATTGCCGTATGGGCCTCAGTCCTTCTCAGTGCTGTTTAAGGCCTCAGTCATCGTAGTGGAAACGGATATCCTTGACGATGTCGGGATGGAGGCTGTTGGAGACAGGGCAGGTACGGGCTGCGGACTCGATGAGTCTCTTGGCCTTGTCATCGTATTTCTGACCTTTGGGGAAGGTTATGTCCACTACGATGCGGGCTACGCGGCGGGGGTTGGCAGCCATCTCTTTCTCTATCTCGACAGTAGTGCCGTCAATGTTGAATCCGTAGGACTGGGCTGATATGCCCATGATTGTCAGCATACATGACGCAAGCGAGGATGCGAATATGTCGGTAGGGGAGAAGTACTCGCCTTTCCCATGGTTGTCCAGAGGTGCGTCAGTGATAATCTTGTTGCCTGACTGCTCGTGCAGGATCTCGGTGCGTAGATTGCCGAGATAAGTGGTTCTCATCTTTGTCATAACTTGTAATTTAGAAGGTTTAACAATTATTCGGTAATGTGTCCTAGCAGAGTGGCCGACGTGCAGCTCTCCACGTTGACCCGGACATAGTCTCCTGGCTTGTGGCCGAGAGCCGGGAATACGCAGACCTTGTTGGCTGACGTGCGTCCGAAAAGGGAACCGCTGTCCCGTTTGGACGTGCCTTCAATGAGCACGTCATAGGTGTTCCCGACACATTCTCTGTTCCGCTCCAGGGAGATGGCGCTCTGCAGCTCTATGATCTCGTTGAGACGGCGCGTCTTGACCTCCATCGGCACATCATCGGGGAAATGCCTTGCGGCTTTCGTTCCCGGCCTCTGGGAGTATTGGAACATGAATGCGCTGTCGAAACGGACTTCCCGCATCAGTGCTAAAGTGGCCTGATGGTCTTCCTCTGTCTCTGTGCAGAAGCCGGCGATGATGTCGGTGGTGACGGCTGCGTCCGGTACGGTCTCGCGGATCCTGGCGATTCTCTCCAGATAACTCTCAACGGTATATTTCCGGTTCATCTTCTCCAGCATACGGTCGCTTCCGGACTGGACAGGGAGATGGATGTGTGTGCAGATGTTGGGATACATGGCCATGGAGTACAGTACGGCGTTGCCCATGTCCTTGGGATGCGAGGTGGAGAAACGCACCCGCAGGTCAGGGGCGACGAGGGCCACCAGCTCGATGAGCTGGGCGAACGTGACGGTCTCGGTTGGATTCTCCGGGTTCTTCCAGAGATATGAGTCCACATTCTGTCCTAACAGGTTGACCTCTTTATATCCTGCCTTGTACAGCTGCTGCGCCTCACGGACTATAGACTGCGGATCACGGCTGCGCTCGGCGCCTCTTACGTAGGGCACGATGCAGTAGGTACACATGTTGTTGCAGCCTCTCATGATAGAGATGAAGGAGGTGACTCCGTTCCTGTCGGTGCGGACCGGCTCGATGTCGGCATAGGTCTCTCTCATGGACAGCACTGTGTCTATCTGCTTGTCTCCAGTCTCTTCCAGCCTGTCCAGCATGGCCGGCAGTTCGCGGTAAGTATCCGGTCCGGCCACGATGTCCACAGCCGGATGAGAGAGCAGCTCCTGCTTGAGCCTCTCCGCCATACAGCCCAGGACTCCGACCCTTGCATCCCTCTTTTTCTTTTCCTGGAGGAACCGGTCGAGCCGTCCCCATACTCTTTGCTCCGCATTGTCCCTTATCGAGCATGTGTTGACCAGAATCAGGTCCGCCTCTTCCAGACTTCCGCAGGGGGAGTATCCGTGTGCCCCCAGAATGGAAAGCACCACCTCGCTGTCGTAGACATTCATCTGACAGCCGTAAGTCTCTATGAACAGTCTTTTGTTATTTCCCATATGTCCGCAAAGATAACTTTTTATATCTTTGTCGGTGCAAACAGCAGAGAATTATGAGAAGAATTGTGCTTTTACTGATGGCCGCGCTTATGGCGGCGGGGTGCGCTGAGTACAGGCAGATATCCGTGGAAAATGTAGCCTTGGCCGGATTCAGGTTCAACGGAACCTCGTCTGCTACGATAGAGCTGGAAGCCGATGTCTACAATCCTACTCCGCACGTGATCTTCCTGGACGAGGTGGATGCCGTCCTTTTCAGGGAGGGAAGGGAGTTTGCGAGGTTTGCCCTGGAGGATACGCCTTCGGCAGCGGCGGATACCCTCAGCAAGGTGCGGATTCCGGTAAGGGCATCGGTGATGGACCCCATATCCATCATTTCTGCCGGTCTGAATTTCAATAGTTGGAATCTGGATGACCTCGTGGTGGACGGCAGGATTGTGCTCAGGTCCGATGCCGGCTATAAGAAGGCATTCAGGATGAAGAAGACTCCGGTAAAGGATATATTGAAGATGATTAAATGACGGTTATGAGAAAATATTTGATACTTGCGGCCGCGCTTCTGGCATCTGCGGCTGTTTTGCGGGCGGAGGAGCCTCCGGCTGATTCTGTGATGGCAGTTACTGATACCCTGGCGATCCAGGATTCGGTGGCGGAAAGATATATGTCGTATGACAGTCTGATGGCCTATCTTGGAGATGCAGTCATTATGAGCGATTCTCTGGAGAAAGCGATGACTGAGCAGGTAGAAAAAAACAAGGCGCGCAAGACTCAGGTCTACAGGGTCCGGATATATTTCGACAACAGCAAGGACGCCAGAACGATATCGCAGCAGATAGTGGATACGTTCTCAGTATACCATCCGGGTGTGCCTGTGTTCAGGAGTTATGACAATCCCTATTTTAAGGTGACTGTCGGAGAGTTCCGCACGAAGTCCGATGCCATGAGGTTTCTGGAGGCGATCAGAAAAGAGTACCCTACGGTGTTTCTAGTCAGAGAATCTTTCTCCACCATTTAGGTCTGAACCTGGCGGCGACTGCCCTCAGTGCCTCCTGCATGGGAACCAGGTGGCGTTCTTTCTTTTCAGGATAGATGTCCTCCATCTTGACGAGGATGCCGGTCTCTTCCACGTTGCCGAAACCGGGGTTGACAGCCGTTCCGAAGACTTTCATCGATGGTGACAGATTCATATATGAGTTTATCAGTGGCGGGATGAACTCTCCGTTCAGCTTTATCTCTTTCTGGAGTACCTTGTAGGCGTCGTGATAGTCGAGTCCATTGAACAGTTCCTGATAGTATCTGTTGCTGCTGTCGTAGTTTATAGGCTCCACTGGCGTCACCAGCCTGTCAGGGTCTCCGAAATATTTGTGCAGGAAATTCAGCAGTGTGTTGCGTGCCCTCAGGTTGTATGAGGTGTACATGGTTACTTTCCCGAAAAAATACTTGTAGTGGCTGTATTTAAGCATGAGGGCCCCGAGTCCGTCCCATAAGTTGTCAAGAGCATAGATGCCCTTCCGCTTAAAGTTGATGTTCTGGTAGTTGGGCTGGATAAACGATCTGCCGAGCTCAATGGTGAACGGCATATAGTCGTTGATGAACTTCTCGGAGAAATTGAATATCTCCTTAGTGGCCATCTTCTCGGGAGAGATGCCGCCGCAGAGTATGTATCTGTAGCCCCCCAGAATCTCCTTGTCGTGCGGGTCCCAGACTATCAGTTGGCGGTAGTAGTCGACAGGGTCGGTGTCGAACTGGTCTATATCGCAGTCTTTACCGGAGCCTCCACCGGCCAGCCGGAAGGAGATTTCCCTGAGCCGGCCTATCTCTTTCATGATGTTCGGTGAGTCCTTGTAGGTCACCTCATAGAGCTCGTTGTCGCCCTTGCGTGTGGTGCGTATGTACTTGGCGGCTGTAAGCTCACGGCGTATGAGCTTTCTGTCAACGGGTTTGATTACAGGTTGCATAGCATTTCTGTCTAATGATGTCGCACCATTCCTTGTGGGTGTGATCCCCGGTGAGAGTGGTGTATGGTATGGGTTCTCCTATGTACAGGTCAAATGCGGAGCCTTTCTTACGGAACATCTCGTCCGGCAGCAGGAATGTCTCGATGTTGACCTTTATGCCAAGTCTTTTCCGCAGATTGGCGAGACGGTAGAAACGTCTGGAGTTCTCTCCGGAGAAGAACATCGGAACGATGTCCCTGCGGCTCTCTATGGCTTTGGAGACGAAGGTCTTCTTCCAGTCCAGATCGGTTACCTTTCCTTTGATGAGTCTGGAACACAGTCCGGCAGGAAAGTACAGAATCTGCGAGTCCGAATCGAATGTCTCCTGGAACATCCTGGTATTGTCGTGTCTCATCCTGCCGTACTTGTTGACGGGTACGAAGACGGGGGCCAGCGGCCTGATGTACATCAGCAGGTCGTTCACTATGAACTTCACGTCTCCGAAGCTGCTGCCTATGTAGGATATGAGTATCATGCCGTCCAGACCTCCCAGAGGATGATTGGACACGAATATGTACCGTCCGTCAGGGGCCGGCCGTTTCCCGGAAAAATGAACCCGGTAGCTGACATCAAGGTCTTTGAGGATATGGGAGGCGAATTCTACGCCGGTGTATTCACGGTTCTCCAGAAGCAGACGGTTTATCTCGTCCTGATGGATGGTCTTCTTGATGTAATTGAGCACGAAACGCGGCAGACGGTCCGCCAGTTTCTGACTTTTGCCGCGGATGACTTTCTCTATATCGACAGACAAGATATTGTTTTCTGAGTCCATATCTGAAAAACTTGGTACAAATATAAAATATTTATTGTTATCTTTGAAGTCGGTTATGTTAAAACAGGGATTACAACAAAAATTGCAGCAGGGGCTCTCCCCGCTTCAGATACAGACCATAAAGTTGCTGGAACTTCCTACTCTGGAACTTGAGCAGAGAATCAAGAAAGAGCTGGAGGAGAATCCTGTTCTTGATGAGGCTGCTCCCTCGGAAGAGTCTGAGGACGGAGAGTCCAAGAACGTATCTCTGAGTGACTACAATCAGGACGACTCGACTCCGTCCTACCGTCTGTATGTGAACAATCAGGGGAAGGACCTGAAGCCTCAGTACAATACATTCTCGGTGAAGGAGAGTTTCCATCAGAATCTGGAGATGCAGCTTGGTTACAGCGATCTGAAAGGTGATGACAGGAAGATAGCCATGTTCGTGATCGGCAGTATAGACGATGACGGTTATCTGAGGCGGGACATAGAGTCGCTTACCGACGATATTGCATTCCGTCTCAATATAGAGACTACTCCGGAGCATGTGGAGAAGATATTGAAAGTGATACAGGAGTTCGAGCCGGTCGGGGTGGGAGCCAGGGACCTTAGGGAATGTCTGCTGTTGCAGCTTCGCGTCAAGGAGCAGACCCCGGAGAGAAAACGGGCGGAGGAGATACTGGAGAATTATTTCGAAGAGTTCTCTCGCAAGCATTACGACAAGATAATGGCCCGCACAGGTATGAATAAGGATGAACTGAAAGATGCGGTGGACGAGATAGTCCATCTTAATCCCCGTCCCGGAGGCCAGATTGATGACTCGTATGTGGAACAGGCACAGCAGATAGTCCCTGACTTCATATTGGAGAACAAGGACGGTGAGCTGCTGCTGACCATGCCCAAGTTCTCGGTTCCGGAGCTGAGGGTCAACAAGCGCTATGCGGACCTGCTGATGAACTCGGCAGCGTCTTCCGGCAAGAGAGGAAAGGAAGCTGTTTCGTTTGTAAAGCAGAAGCTGGATTCGGCCAAATGGTTCGTAGAGGCCATCAAGCAGCGTCAGAACACCCTGCAGAATACCATGAAGGCCATCCTGGACTTTCAGCATGACTTCTTCCTGGACGGGGACGAGGCCAAGCTGAAGCCGATGGTGCTCAAGAATATCGCAGAGAAGACCGGCCTGGATATCTCCACTATCTCCAGAGTGGTCAACTGCAAGTACATACAGACCAATTTCGGAGTCTATCCCTTGAAGTATTTCTTCTCGGAGGGAATGAAGACTGAAAGCGGAGATGAGGTCTCCACCCGTGAGATCAAGAAAGTGCTCTCGGAAAGCATAGCTGCGGAGGACAAGAAAAAGCCCCTCACGGATGAGGAGCTTGTCAATGTTCTCTCGCAGAAAGGCTATAAGGTGGCCCGGCGGACTGTCGCCAAATACCGCGAGCAGCTCAATATCCCTATCGCCCGGATGCGCAAGGAGATCTAGAGTTTGTCTCCGAAAGCCAGGTCTCCGGCATCTCCGAGGCCTGGAACAATATATGACTTGTTGGTGAGCTCCTCGTCAATGGCTCCGACCCAGAGGGTGATGTTCTTGTGCGGCATGTTCTTGGAGAGGTATTCCACTCCGTAGCAGCTGGCTATGGGACATACCAGATGAGTCGTGGCTGGCGTTCCTTTGTCCAGAAGCTTCTGGTAGGCCAGGAGGACGGACGCGCCTGTGGCCAGCATGGTGTCGGCAAGGATGAGCACCTTGCCTTCGATTGACGGAGACGTGCTGTACTCCAGGTCGATGTCGAACTTGTTGTCCTTGCCGTACTTGCGGTAGGCGGCAATAAAGGCGTTCTGGGCTTTGTCGAAGTAGTTGAGCAGGCCGTTGTGCAGGGGAAGACCCGCACGCAGTATGGTCGCGAGGACGATGTCGTCACAGGGAACGCTGCACTGGGCTATGCCTAGAGGGGTGGTGATATCTTTAATGCTGTAGCTCAAGGTCTTGCTTATCTCGTAGGCGAAGATCTCACCGATACGTTCCAGATTCCTGCGGAATCTCATGTGGTTCTTCTGGATGTCCTTGTCCCGGATCTCTGCGATAAACTGGTTCAGAACGGAGTTGCCGTCGCTCAGATTGATGATAGTCATAAATGATTTTTATTACAAAGATAATCAATTTTACAGACCTTCGTCGCAGAAACTGTAATATCTGTCTCCTGCGATGATGACGTGGTCCATCAGGCTTACATCCAGCAGGGCGGCAGCCTCCTTCAGCAGTTGAGTCTGCTTGCGGTCCAGCTCGCTGGGCAGCGGGTTGCCGGATGGGTGGTTGTGTACCAGGATGATCGCGCTGGCCAGCTTGTCCACTGCCTTGCGTATGATTACCCTCGCGTCCATAACTGTGGCACTGACGCCTCCGATGCTGACCCTTTCCTTGCCGATGATCCTGTTGGCCCTGTTGAGGAACAGCACCCAGCATTCCTCATGCTGCAGGTTGCGGAGCATGGGCGTGAAAATCCTGGCGACTGCCTTGGAGGATGTGACCGCGCTTCCTTTGTTTGAAGGCTCGTGCTGCAGTCTCACTGCAAGTTCGAACATGGCCTTCAGCCGTGCGGCCTTGGCCTCGCCTATCCCGGGTATTGAGCACAGCCGGTCAAATGACATGTGCGATAGGGTGTTCAGCGAGTTGTCCGACTGTGCCAGTATGTCTCTGGACAGCTCTATCGCGCTTTTGTTTCTGGTGCCGGAGTTGATAAGTATTGCAAGCAATTCGGAATCGCTCAGAGAGGCCGCTCCCGACACGTACATCTTTTCTCTTGGCCTGTCGTCTATTTTCCAATCGTTGATACTCATAAAACAAAAAAACTTCCCGTCAAAGTTCGGGAAGTTTTTTCGATATCTGTTACCAGAAACGTAAAAACTTACAGTTTGTTCACGTAAACAGAGATTCCGCTCTTGAGGTTAGCTGCTTTGTTCTTGTGGATTACGTTGATCTTGGCCAGCTTGTCAATCATAGAGGAAACTTTGGGAAGAAGGGCTGCTGCCGCTTCCTTGTCTGTTGTGTTTCTGAGCGCCCTTATGGCGTTACGTGTTGTTCTTGCATAATAGCGATTATGCAATCTGCGTGTCTCGTTCTGACGATTACGCTTGTCTGCTGATGCGTGATTTGCCATTTTTAATCTTTTTTCTATTTTTGTAGTGGATAGGGGAATCGAACCCCTATTGCAAGAATGAAAATCTTGAGTCCTAACCGTTAGACGAATCCACCATTTTGGGAGTGCAAAGATAGAGATTATTTTCCATCTACCAAATTTTTCTTTTCTATCACCTTGATGCCGTTTTCCAGTCTTTCAAGGGATTCTTCGCGTCCCAGAAGGTACAGTATGTCAATGGCCCCGCCTGGCGTCGCAAGCAGTCCTGAAAGGGACAGGCGCACCGGCCATGTCAGCGGGCCGAGCTTCAGGCCCATCTCGCCTGCCAGCTCCGTAAGTGTGGCCAGGAGTGTCTCTTCCGACCAGTCCTGCACTGTACTCAGGCAGTCTATGGCCTGTCTGAGTATGGCGGCGGAGGTCTCCAGAGTAGACTTGTTCTTCTTGTTGATGAAGAGCTCCGCGTCGTAGTCCGGTAGCTTGAAAAGGAAAGATATTTTTTCCGGAATGTCGGATAACTTGCTGATGCGTGATTGTAGCAGTGAGGCCAGTTTTCTCCACTTGCCCTCAAGGAACGTGCCCTCTACTCCAGCGTAGGGCAGGGCCATGCGTATGAACTCTTCCGGGTCCATCTTGCTGATATGCTGTCCGTTGACCCAGTCCAGCTTCTGATAGTCGAAGACTGCGGGGCTCTTGTGCACGCCGGCGATAGAGAACTGGGCGATGAGCTCGTCCATGGAGAATATCTCCTGTTCGGTCTTGGGAGACCAGCCCAGCAAAGCGATATAGTTGATGATGCCCTCGGGCAGGTAGCCCTGCTCCACCAGGGCCTGGAAGCTCACAGCACCGTGCCGTTTGGAAAGCTTGCTGATAGAGCCGTCCGGATTCTTGCCGTTGATGATGGGCAGGTGGATGTACTCGGGCCTTTCCCAGCCGAACGCATCGTAGAGCAGCAGGTACTTGGGGTTGGAGGACAGGTACTCGGAGCCGCGGATGATGTGGGTGATCTGCATCAGGTGGTCGTCCACGACGTTGGCGAAATTGTAGGTGGGCATTCCGTCACTCTTAAGCAGCACCTGATCGTCAAGGGTGGAGTTCTCGACGGAGATCTCACCGTAGACCAGGTCATTCCACGAAGTGCTTCCTTCCAGCGGTATTCTCTGGCGGATGACGTACGGCTTGCCGGCAGCCAGCTGCGCCTCCACTTCCTCTCTGGACAGGTTGCGGCAGTGACGGTCGTAGCCGTCCATCGACTCGGACTCCTTTTCACCTTTCTGGCAGAAACAGTAGTAGGCCGCGCCTTTTTCCACCAGCTCCAGCGCGAACTTCTTGTACATGCCCTTGCGCTCGCTCTGGATGTAGGGGCCGTAGTCGCCTCCTATGTCCGGACCCTCGTCGTGATAGAGCCTGGCCGCCTTCAGGGTCTCGTAGATGACATCCACGGCACCTTCGACGTAGCGTCCCTGGTCGGTGTCCTCTATCCTGAGTATGAATTTTCCGTTCTGTGATTTTGCAAAAAGGTATGCAAACAGCGCCGTACGCAGATTCCCGATATGCATAAAGCCTGTGGGACTGGGCGCAAATCGTGTTCTGACTGTTTCACTCATTATTGTCAAGGGGAAAAAAGAAGAAGTAGTGGATAGGGGAATCGAACCCCTATTGCAAGATTGAGAATCTTGTGTCCTAACCGTTAGACGAATCCACCGTTTTGGGAGTGCAAAAATAGATATTATTTTTCAACTTCCAAATTTTCTTTCCAATTAAATGAATAAATTATTGACTCAACCTGCCTGAGATATTTCCTCTTGTCGTATTTAGGCGCATATACAAAGGCATTTAGGATGATTATGTTCTTTCTTTCCCGGTCTGGGAAAATATGACATACGAACGGACCTCCCATATAGTCGTTCTCAACCTCCCACAGTCCGCGCATCTCCACCATGGTCATTCCTTTATATGTTATGTTTCTGAATCCGGGATCTATGACCTTGTTGAATGTCATGTAGCTGTTCTCCCTCATGCCGGGCACGTTGGCTTCCCACAGGCTGTGCAGTTTTGCTTTGAGCGAGTCTGCGGACAGTTGCGAGGGATCGGTGTAAGGATATTTGAATATGAGAATACCCTGGTTGACGTATGTGGTCTCCTGGGATATCCACATGAAGTCCTCGGTGTCCTTTTTCATGGTAAATCCTTTGGGGAAATAGGGCGAGCCTCCGATGTTTTCAGTCACGGCCAGCCGCACGTCCCTGTCCTCGTACTTGATGGAGTTGGCTATCAGGCGGTCTCTTTCAGTCTGCTCGATAGCGTTGATGACCATCTCGCTGTTGCCCTTTATGAGCTCAGTCGCCTCTTCAGGCGTAGTGGAGGATACTGTGACGATGACCTGAGGCTTGGCCCATGCGTCGCGGGATATGCGTATGCCGGTGGTGTCAACCTCGGGAGACACGTTTACTATGATGATGTTGCGGTGAAGCATAAGGCTGCCGGTAAATCCGCCGGGGGTGGCATTGAATAGCTTGAACACCGGTTCTCTCTGCGGCAGGAACGGATATTCGCCTGCGAGAATCTCCCTGAGAGTGGAGCCAAGCTCGCCTTCCCAGTAGCTTTTGTTTATCACGATAAGCACCTCTCCGGCATTGCCGGTGATGTTGGGCAGATATTGGGTGCGGTCTTTGGGTGTCTTGTTGCCGCAGGAAGTCAGTATGGCCGTGAGCGTCACGGTAAGCAGAGCCAGTCTCAAAATATGCTTTTTCATAATCGTTGGGTTTAATTATCTGAATAATCGCAGTAAGTCGTTGCCGAAAGCCAGAATCATAATCATCAGCAGCAGGAACATGCCGATCATCTGGGCCACTTCCATGAAGCGGTCCGACGGCTTGCGGCCTGTAATCATCTCGTATAGCGTGAAGAGTATGTGCCCTCCGTCCAGGGCCGGGATCGGCAGCAGGTTCATGACAGCCAGCATGATGGACAGCAGGGCGGTGATATTCCAGAATATCTGCCAGTTCCACGATGAGGGGAAAATGCTGCCGATGGTGATGAAGCTGCCTACAGACTTGTAGGCTTCCGTCTGGGGTGAGAAGATCAGCCCCAGTTCCTTGATGTAGTGCCCTATGTTTGTGAAGGTCATCATGAAACCGGCCGGGATGGCCTCCAGCAGGCCGTATTCCTTCTGTGTAATGTGTATGTCGGTTATGTCTCTCTGGAGCAGGACTTCTATTTTACCGTTCTGACTTACCTTAACGGGGACATTAACTGTGTCGCTGTCACGCAGCAGGCTGAGCTCGACCGTTCTGCCTGCGTTGTCGGCCAGGACGGCCTGCAGGTCCTGATACCATGTCACAGGTCTGCCGTCAGCAGTTAGGAACCTGTCTCCCTGACGCAGGTCGGCACTTGCGTTGATGGATGTGTCGGGCAGGCCACCTACGGCGATGGGCAGGCGGATGCCGAACATTCCGGGCGTGTTGAGCATGGCCGGCATATATTCGGGGTCAATGTCCACGTCCACTGTGTCCCCGTCCCGGAGGACAGTTACCCGGCTAACCTGGTCCCGCAGCATGTCCATGTGTATCTCGTTGAAGTTGTCCGGTGCCGGATTCCCGTCAAGGGCCAGTATGCGGTCTCCGTTCTCGAATCCTATCTCTTTTGCCAGGGGGCTTACCTCGATACCGTACACTGCGTCGTCAGTCCTGATGTACTGCTCTCCCCAGGTGAACAGTATGGAGATGTACAGGACTATGGCCAGTACCACGTTCATCAGCACACCTCCAGCCAGAACAATGACGCGCTGCCATGCCGGCTTGGAACGGAATTCCCATGGCTGCGGCGGCTTGGCCATGGATTCCTTATCCATGGATTCGTCTATCATTCCGGATATTTTGCAGAAACCTCCCAGAGGGATACATCCGATTCCGAACTCGGTGTCGCTCTTCTTGGGCTTGAACTTGAATATGGCGGGTGGAAAGAAAAGATAGAATTTCTCCACCCTTATCTTGAAAATCCTGGCGGTGATATAGTGTCCGAACTCATGCACCAGCACGAGCAGGGACAGAGACAGGATGACTTGTATTATCTTGAGCAGTACGTCCATTATTTGTTTTTGGCTATAAGATTTGAGGCGAATTCCCGGGTCAGCCTGTCGGTCTCGAGTATTCCGTCCAGGTCGGGCTCCTTTACAAATGAGCATTTCTCCATGCAGCGGGAGATGACGGCCGGGATGTCAGTGAAGCGGATGCTCTCGTTGAGGAAAGCGTCTACGGCCACCTCGTTGGCTGCGTTCATGATGCAGGGCATATTGCCGCCCTTGCGCATGGCCTCTACAGCGAATCCAAGGCAGGGGAACTTGGCAGTATCCGGCTCCGAGAAAGTGAATCCGCCCAGTTTGTAGAAGTCCAGTCGCGGAATATCCAGCGGCATGCGCTCGGGATAGGTAAGGGCATACTGAATCGGCAGGCGCATGTCAGGCATACTCATCTGTGCAATCACGGCCCCGTCCCGGAAAGACACCATGCTGTGAATTACGGACTGCGGATGAATCACCACGGTGATCTGCGAGATGTCCACGCCGAACAGCCAGCAGGCCTCTATCATCTCAAAGCCTTTGTTCATGAGCGTGGATGAGTCCACTGTGATCTTGCGCCCCATCTTCCACCGCGGATGATTGGTCGCCTCGGCCACTGTCACCTGTGCCAGTTCGGATGCCGGAGTCCTCAGGAACGGTCCTCCCGAAGCGGTCAGGAAGATCCTCTCTATCGGACTGTGCTCGCCCTGAAGAGCCTGGAAGATGGCCGAATGCTCGGAGTCAACGGGCAGGACGGGGGCGTTGTGCTCCCTGGCCGTCTGCATGACTATCCTGCCGGCAGCCACCAGCGGCTCCTTGTTGGCGATGGCCACGGCCTTGCCTGAGCGCAGGGCCGCGAGTGTGGGCTCCAGGCCTCTGAATCCCACCATCGCGGACAGCACCATGTCGATGTTGTCGCTGGTGGACATGGCGTCGATGATGGAGCCCATGCCTGCGAATACATTGATGCCGTGAGGATTCAGTGCCTCATACACCTCGTCGTAAAGGCTTTCGTCGGCAATGATGGCGCAGGCAGCGTTGAATTCTATGGCCTGCCGGATGAGCAGGCTGCTGTTGGAGCCTGCCGTCAGAAGCTGTACGTCAAAGAGGTCGCGGTGTCCCCTGACCACGTCCAGGGCCTGAATTCCGATTGAGCCGGTTGAGCCGAGTATTGCTATTTTTCTCTTTTCCATTGCGGTTGTCTCAGTTAAAAGTTGATGTAGAGAGCGGGGTCTATGGGCTCTCCGTTGTGCCACAGCTCGAAATGCAGATGCGGCCCTGTGCTCAGGTCTCCGGCATTTCCGGCCAGGGATATGGTCGTGCCCGCACTTACCTTGTCCCCCACTTTCTTAAGCAGTTTTGTGTTGTGCTTGTATATGGATATCAGGTCATTACTGTGTTGGATATGTATGTTGTACCCGGTATCGTCATTCCAATAGGCAGCAATAACCGTACCGTCCAGGACGGCGCAGACCGCGCTGTTGTTCTGTACGGCAATGTCTACGAAAGGATGGCCCTTGCCTGGATTGTAGGATTCGGTGACCACGCCTTTCACAGGAGGAAAGAACAGCATGCCTTCCAGTTGCGGCTCGTTGCCGGATGGCCTCAGGTTGTATTTCTCTATGGAGTCGATTTTCTCCCTGAGGATGGAATCGGCATCGTGGTTTATGGATTCGGCTGTCTTCTCGCTGCTTCCCGTACTGCCGGTCGATAGCAGGCTGTCCAGGGGGATAGGATCCTCTCCCGCAATGATTCTGCGGATATTGGTGAGCTGGATGGTCATCACGCGCATCCTGCTTTCAAGCGAGTCCACCATGGCGGCGTTCTCTACGGCCTCCCTTTGGGTTGAGTAAGACGGGTAACCTGGAATGATCCTTCTGACCGGGGTGAACGCGGTGATACAGAATGTAAGGACACACAGCAGGGCGGCTATGCCTATCACTGCGGATATGGCAGCGTGCTTGGTGCCTCTTATAGCGAACTGAAAGTCATGGGTCTCGTTGTCGAGGACAGCGAAGAGGTATTTTCTGGCGGGACGCTTCCTGTTCCGTTTATTTTTTTCAGACATAGTGCTATCAGACTGTTTATTTGACTACATTTGCGGAATGAATCGGATAATCGGGATAGACTACGGCAAAAAACGGATAGGACTTGCGGTCTCTGATCCGCTGCGGATGTTCGCATCCCCTCTCGATACGGTTCCGCCTGCAAAGATAATCGAATATCTCAAACAATATGCCGCCAAGGAGGGTATCTCGCTGTTTGTCGTGGGATATCCCATGAATCTGGACAACACTCCGGCGGAAGCGGCACGGTATGTGGATGAGTTCCTCCGCAGGCTTCATAACAGTTTCCCGGATATTCCTGTGGAACGTGAGGACGAGCGGTTCACATCTGTGCTGGCGCACAGGGCCATGATTGACGGAGGCATGAAGAAGATGGACCGAAGGGACAAGGCGGTGGTGGACAAGATAAGTGCGGCCATCATCCTCCAGACGTATCTGGACAGGCAGAAGCGATGATTTTAAATTTTTGAGAAAATATAAAAACGTAAAACGAGATGACATTACCTATTTATGTATACGGCTCGGAGGTGCTCCGGGAAGTGGCGGAGGAGGTCGATGTGGATAAGACGGACAAGGAGGAGCTCCGCCGATATATTGACGATATGTTCGAGACCATGTACCATGCCGATGGTGTGGGACTGGCGGCCCCTCAGGTGGGTGACAGCCGGAGGATACTGGTGGTGGACGGCAGGGATGTGGCTGACGTGTATCCGGAACTCAAGGACTTCCGGAGAGCGATGGTCAATCCCGTCGTCATAGAGGAGAGTGAGGAGACGGCTGAGTACAGCGAGGGCTGTCTGAGTGTGCCGGATATACACTGCAACGTGGTTCGCCCCAAGAAGATGACCGTGCGCTATCTGGACGCGGACTTAAAGGAGGTGGAGGAGACTCTGGACGGTTTCGCCTGCCGCATGGTGCAGCATGAGATGGACCATCTGGACGGGCATCTCTTCGTGGACAAGGTGGCGCCCATCCGCCGCAAGATGATAGCCGCCAAGCTGCACAACATAGCCAAGGGCAAGGCGCGTACTGCGTATAAGACCAGACTTGAGAAGTAGTTTACATCAACAATAAAAAGACAGGATTATGGGAGCGTTTCATGCGTACGACATCCGGGGCCGCTGGGGAGTGGACTTTGACCGGGATACTGTATATAAGGTGGGTTTTTTCCTGCCGGAGCTGCTGGGCTGCCGCAAGGTGGCGGTGGGGCGGGACATGCGTCTGTCCTCGCCCGAGATTCACGAGGCTCTGCTTCAGGGACTGACCGATGCCGGAGCCGATGTCTATGACCTGGGGCTGGCCACCACACCGTATGTCTACTATGCCACTGCGGCCAAGGGTTTCAAGGCCTCGGTGCAGATTACGGCGTCTCATAATCCCAAGGATGACAACGGTCTGAAAGTCTCGCGTGAGAACGCTCTGCCCGTAGGTTACGACACGGGCCTGGGTACGATTGAGAAATGGATTCTCGAGGGGCGTGAGTGTGTCCCCGTGCCTAATGCCGACCGGGGCACGGTCATGCTTCTCAACCTGCGGGACGAGTATCTGGCGTTCCAGCGCCGCTATGTCGGAGACTTGTCCAATCTGCATATCTGCGCGGATCTCTCCAATGGCGTGTCATCGCTGTTTGTGAAGGAGCTGTTGCCCTCATCTGTGGAGTATATATGCGACGCTCTGAATGGAAGTTTTCCGTGTCACGAGCCCAATCCGCTGATTCCTGAGAATACCAGGATGCTGCGCGAATATGTCAAGTCACACGGCTGCGATATCGGGGTCATCTACGACGGGGATGCAGACCGGGTGATGTTCGTGGACGAGCGGGGAGAGTTCATATCGCCGGACCTGATGATTGCCCTGATGGGGCATTTCTTCATGGAGGGAACCGGCACCAGTCCGGCCGCCAGGGAGCGTCTGGCTCTGAAGTCCGCCGGACAGATTGCCGAAGTGCGGGCCCTGCAGGACATCCGCAGCTCCAAGGCGGTAGGGGAATATCTCTCGCCGATGGGCGTTCAGATGCACACCTGGCGGGTAGGCCGGGCGTATGCCGCTCCTAAGCTCCGCGAGATAGACGGCCTCTTCGGAGGCGAGCTGGCCGGACACTATTATTTCAAGGATTTCTTTTACTCGGACAGCGGCATCATGGCCTCGCTCATCATCCTCGACATCGTGGCGGAGATGAAGCGCCGGGGTAAGAGCCTATCGCAGCTTATCGCCGGCATATCAAAATACTGCAATTCCGGGGAAATCAATTTCAAGGTACAGGACAAGCCGGCTGCGATGGAGGCTGTTAGAAATTATTTTATCTCATTGGAGTCTCCTACGGCGGTGATGGACTTCGACGGCTACCGGGTGGAGTTCCCTCAGTGGTGGTTCAATATCCGTCCCTCCAACACTGAGCCGTATCTCCGCTTTATCTGCGAGGCCTCCTCTCATGAGCTCTTGGCCGACAAGGTTGCTCAGGCCCGCGAGATTATCGGACGGTTTGAGTGATGGCTGGAGCTTGTCAGAACGACATTCTGATGCTGGGTATATAGTTCTGGGGCTGTGCAGCAGTCGCTGTGAGGGACTTCCGCGGCGGGATTCTTAGGCATTGGGATGACCAGTGCAGTCGAAGAATATCGAATGTCTCAGCGAGAATTGCAGGGCTTTTTACAAATACCTGATTGTCAGGCACGTACAAATCAGTGTGTATTTTTCGACTGCTTCTGAGATGGTAAGAATTGCATATGCTTTTTCAAATCGCTGGAAAAGAGGGTGTTATAAATTGGTCTGCATTTCTCGCACAGATGGCTTACAGCAGGCCGTCGGAGATGCGGAGGGTGACGGTGCGGTTGTCGGGGTCGATGTCCAGCAGCAACTCCTCGTGATATGGGATGAGGGAGTCGGAACCTTCGATTTCGAGGCAGATATTGCCTGAGAAATCCATGATGTCCGAGATGACGCCGACAGTGCTGCTATCCTGATTGAGCAGGGTGAAGCCTGTCAGATCCTCAAGAGTGAGTCCGTCCTCATTGATTTGATGCGCGTCAGTCGCGCTCAGTTCGGGATAGCCCGCCGGGTCGATGCAGATATCCTTGCCGGCGGCCTCTTCTGCGTCACTGTGAGAGTCTATGTTCTCCAGGTGGAGGATGGCTTTGCGCAGGCCTTTGAACTGGATATTCTGAATATAAAAAGGAACCGGCAGGCCGTCATAGAACAGCCATACCGGTTCTTCTGTCTTTAAGATGTCTGATATTCCGTCCAGAAAGGACACCATTACATCGCCTTCAGTACCGTAGGACTTCACAATCCTGGCTATCGGCTGCAATGTGTCTTCTCCGGGAAACATCGCGCTACTCTGCTGCGGGAGCCTCTGTGTTCTCAGCGTTTGCTGCTGCCTCAGCAGCTTCAGCCTCGGCTTTTGCCTTGGCCTCAGCCTCTGCCTTTGCGGCTGCTTCCTCAGCTTTGCGCTTGCTGATAGCCTCGGCTCTTTCCTGATTGACCTTGGCCTCGGCATTGAGATGCTCCCTGCGGGCCTCGTTGTCGGACTTCTTCAGGTTCTGCTTCTTGGCCTCTACCTTCGCGTCCCTCTCAGCCTTCCATGCATTCCATCTCTGGTCTGCGACTTCCTGGCTGATGGCGCCTTTGGCAACTCCTCCGTTGAGGTGCTTCCTCAGAAGAATTCCCTCGTATGAGAGGATACGGCGGCAGGTGTCGGTAGGCTGTGCACCTGTGTTGAGCCAGTAAAGAGCTCTCTCTGCGTCGAGTTTGATGGTTGCGGGGTTGGTGTTGGGGTTGTAGATTCCGAGCTGCTCGATGTAACGTCCGTCACGGGGAGCGCGGATGTCAGCCACTACTATGTGGAAGAATGCGTGATTCTTCTTACCGTGGCGTGATAAACGAATTTTAACTGCCATTACGTACAGGTTATTAAATGATTAATAATTAAAACCTCCTTATCTTCTCGAGAAAAGGCCCGCAAATATACGTACTTTTTTCGAATTGCCAAGAATTTCCTCAACAATACGGTGTTACTTCGAACGGAGGAAGCGCAGGGCACGGGTCATGTAGCGGGGAAGCTGCCTGTGCGGGTCGCGCTTCTCGAGGTGGAGGTAGATGCCCCATTTCTTGAGGATGGGCACCTTGAAGGTCTCCACGAACTCGATGAGGGTGCCGTCGGGGTCCTCCACGTAGGTGAAATGCCCGTCAGCCTCGCCCATCTTGAAGTCGCGGCCTCCGTCGCATACGAAACTGTGTCCCAAGGACTCGGCCGTCTCGCGGATGGCCTCCATGTTGCGGATGTCGAAGCACAGGTGGATGAAGCCGGGGTCGCCCCAGTAGCGGCCTTCGTATATCTTTCTCGGGGCGGGTACGTCGAAGCCTTCGGGAATGCGCTGCACCAACTCTATGCGGGAGGTACCCATCACCTCGCTCAGAGGCCCTTCGATGGGCTTGCTGCGGGAGAGCAGGACGCGGCGCAATGAATATTGGCTGCCCGGTACGCCTTTCAGGTCAGCCTGGATTCCGGTCACATCGTATTCGACCTTGTCGTAGTCCATCAGGGTGGAGTAGAACTTTATCGACCTCTCCATGTCGGTGACTCCGAGGATGACTCCGTTGCCTCCACCGGTGTTCTTGTTCTCATCGATGAAGACGTAGGAGTCGGACTCGACTTCAAAGAGATTGTTCCAGGGGTCGTAGAGGAAGAAATGCTCCCGTCCGTCGGGAGTTTTGGTGACTTCCGTCACTATCCGGGCACCTTGTGCCTTGCTCAGTTGCCTATATGCGGCCTGCACGTCGCGGGACTTGATCTTGCAGGCGTAGATGCCGAGGTCTCCGAGAGCCGGTTCGAAGCTCACGTAATTCAACTCGCGGCCCCTGGGCTCCCATACTTCGAAGCCGGCGCCTCCACGGAGGTTGTACACCAGGATGGCGTATCGGGGCTGGGGCTTTCCTCCGGTGTAGGGCAGCATCCTCTCGGCCACGCCCTCGGCTCCGAATATCTTGGTGTCGAAGCCGAAATTGTCCTTATACCATTTCCACGACTCGGCGACGTTCCTTACACCGATGCCGACCTGCTGTATGCCACAGATGATTTTATCCATATTGTCCTTGATTTTATCCGTAAATGATTAATGTGCCGATACCTTTCTGGCCAGGATGTAGAACAGCCAGGGGGTGTATTTGTAGAAGTAAGCCATCAGCAGCTCCTTGCCGCCGATGAGTTTCTTGTGCTTCTCCTTGGCTATGGCCTTCAGAGCCACCTTGGCGCACTTGGTCACGTCCATTCCGTTGGCCTGGCCGGAGTCCATCTTGGCGAACTTCTCACCGGAGGCGAGCAGGGCGCTCTTGGATATCTCGGTGCGGATGCGGCCTGGGATGAGGAAGGTGACTTTTATGTTGGGGTACTCCAGTTCCATGGACTCGTAGAAGCCGAACAAGGCGTGCTTCGAGGCACAGTAGGCCGAGCGGAGCGGGAAGCCGAACAGGCCGGAGATGGAAGTGGTCACGGCGATGTGTATCTCTTTGGCTGTCTTCAGATGCTCCTTGAACTTCTTTATGATGTAAATGCCTCCGAAATAGTTGATCTCCATCAGTTTGCGGTCTAAGGCGATGTCGCAGTCGAGCGTAAGTGCCCTTTGGGATATGCCGGCGTTGATCACGAAGAAGTCCGGCTTGACCCCGAGACTGTCCACGTATTCCACCAGCGCGTCGATGGATTCACTCCTTTCGAGGTTCACTTCCTTGTGCCAGGCCTTTACCCCGTACTGCCTGCACCGTTCCTCCACTTTTCTCAACTGCTCCTCACCGAGGCCGGAGAGTATCACATTTGTTCCTCTTTGTGCGAACTGGTAGGCGATGGCCTCGCCTATGCCCGTACCCCCGCCCGTTATCAGCAGGGTCTTGTCCTTGAACTGTACCATATCCGTTTTCTTATTTCAACCTACAAACTTACGCAAAATACCGTTACGCTGCTCTTTTTTACACTACATCCATTTTCAGGGCAATGAGGACGATCAGTCCTATCAGTGCCGCCGCCAGTACCAGCAGGAAGGCTGTCCACATCAGTATGGATTTGACCGCGCACTTCACCCAACCGGTGCCGGCGTAGACTTTGTGTGAGGCAACTGTAGTGTAATAAAGCAGGTACAGGAAGAAAAGCCATGTCCAGACGGCGCTCTGTGCCTGGAAAAATCCGTTCAGCAGGAGGTATGCGGCAAGGATGATGAATACGAAACTGTTGAGGTGAAGTACGAATACAAAATTGCCCATGTATCCTATCTTGTATTTCCGGTAGAGGACTTTGCTGAACAGTGCTAAAAAAGGAGCGAGCAGCAGTATCAGGATAGGAGTCCATTTACTGGCATAACTGAGAAAATTGTTTTCGAATGCGGCTTTCTTCAGATTTTCGGCTTCCTGCTCCGGTCCTGCGCTTTCGGATGTGAGTGCGTAGAGCGGGACACCCCTCCACTTCTGCAGAGGCTCCAATCCTGTCCGGTCGATCAGGCCGCCGGCTACATTCACGGTCAGAGTATCTCTAACGGGGCTGTCCGGCTCTGTCATCTTGTATCGGCTGCACTCAACTATCTCGAACAGCTCCGGAAAACGGGCGAGTGCGGACGAGTCGGCCACTATCGCGATGGTTGAGGATTTGTCCAAGGCGGTCAGCCCCGACCAGACTGAACTGTTCTCCCGGAGCTCCTCAAACACCTCCAAGGAATTGTCCGGTTTGGAGTTGTTGACGACGTTGACCCATTTCCCCATCTGGGTGAAGAAAAACAGGAAGAACAGTACGGTGATGAACATCAGCAGTCGCATCGGGTGGACGTAGGAGACGATTTTCCCGGCATTGAACTCAGTGGTGAGAAAGCCAGGCCTGCGGAACAGCATCCAGATAGTGACCCATACCTTGCCGTCGAACTGGTAGACATTCTCGAAATACTGCTTGATGTATTTCCAGAAAGGCTGTTCCACATCAAGTGCATATTGTCCGCACCGGTGGCAGTACATTCCTTTCAGCTCCGTTCCGCAGTTCTTGCAATAGGTGTACTTGGGGATGGTCTTCCGCCGCACACGCCGGATTCTCTTGAGCTCTATATCCCGGAGGATAAGCCGTTTCCTTTTCGCGGCCCTTTCTTTCAGCCTCTCCCCGGCCGCCTTCAGTCCCTTATTATCCGTGCTATTACCAGTTTCTGTCAAAGTGTCCGCAGTCTCATTTCTCTCAGGTGTCACTTGAGGAGCTTCTTCTTCTTCTTCTTTGATGTCCATAGTCGGTCTTGAAATTAGCGCGCAAAAGTACTAAAAACTGTTAAGCAATGTGCGTACTGTCCCGTGGAGTGCTTTGTGGATATTGGCGGGCAGGCTGTGGATGTCATTGTTGGTCAATCTGAAACGCATCGGGATAATGTACCGTCCCGTGTATGTCTTTTAAGGCTCCTGGCTTTAGTTCCGCGACCATGCAGCACTCGTCCGGGGCGTCGAAGGGGAACTTTATCCCGGACAGCGAGGCCTTTTTGTAGCCGAATTTGGGATAGTAGTCTTTGTGCCCGAGCAGCACGGTTGCGCCAAATCCTGATTCTGACGCCTTTCTGTGCGCCTCACGGATAAGCATGGAGCCAATCCCGTTTCTCTGGAATGCAGGAAGTACGGACAATGGGGCCACAGCCAATACCGTATGTGCCCTGTCGCCGGATATCACTTCGGCTTTTGAGAGCATGATGTGTCCGGCTATCTGTCCGTCAGCTGTCTCTGCTACTAAGGAAAGTTCCGCTATATATGCGTCTGACTGTCTCAGCCTTTCTACGAGAAGGTGCTCTGTATGATCGCTTTCTTCGATATCCTGGAAAGCAGCTCTTATCACTTCGCGGACTTGTGTGAAATCCGCCGCGGTCTCTTGACGTATCGCAATGGTGTTGTGCATCATCTGCGTGTTGTTCCGGCCCTGCCTGGGCATTCCTGCCTGTCTTGTCGGTCGGCTTTGTTCCGGGCCGTACCGGCTGCCTGTCGCAGGCTGTATTGTCTGTGCAAATATACAGTCTTCCTCCCGATTTGCAAGAATCTACCATGCCGTGCGTTTTCCCTCTCTCCCTTGGTCTGCTCATGAGCATCCGGCAGTCGAAAGACCAGGTCCTCCCATAGCTTCGCGGCGGACTCCTCCCTCTTGTTGAGGGCGGCAAGTCTTTTCTCCACAAAATACCCTTAGCTTGCGAGGAAGATAAGCCCTTAAAATGACCATATTCTAAACAATTCCAGCGCTCCTAATATTCTTGAATTAAAATATCCGGCACTTCTACGAAACTTGGCGATACCTATCCTCAGCGGTAATCAGTCAACACGCTGTTATTCAACGTATAAGTTAAAACGCTCTGAGGACAGGGGTCATGATTTTTGCCTGTTTTCACCCATTTGGCCCACCCCTGTCCTTGGACTTGTTTGCATAAATTTCAGATAATCAACGTATTGTGATAGTGAGGTGTAGGATAGGTGTTCGTCCCATCAACAGTCCCGTTGCCCTCAGTAAGGTGTGGGAATTGCGCTGTGTTTTTCAATAACCTCGAAAAGTAGGGAGAAAAAGATGAAAAGTTGGGAGAAAACGGATGTAGGGTAGGGAGAAAAATGTATCTTTGCAGAAAAAGGAGGACATATTATGCAGACGGAACTCGAAAAATTGGTGTCCCTCTATAGGGAGTTGGGCATAGACAGGCAGATAGACTATGACAAGTTCTATCTGTATTCGCTTATAACCCATTCAACGGCCATCGAAGGCTCAACCATTACCGAGCTCGAGAACCAAATCATGTTTGATCAAGGGGTCAGTTTAAAGGGGAAGAGCATATCGGAGCAGAATATGAATCTCGACCTTAAAAATGCCTACGAATATGCCATACGGCTTGCCCGTGCCCACACTGATTTTACGATAGACGTGTTGAAAGAGCTGTCCGCTCTTGTTATGAGGAATACCGGGCAGGAGTATAAGACGGTGTTGGGGGATTTTTCGTCAGCGAAAGGCGAATTGCGTCTGCTGAATGTTACGGCAGGGGTCGGAGGAAAGTCGTACATGAATTACAGTAAGATTCCGGCCAGGCTGGCGGAGTTATGCGCGTGGCTGAATGAGGAGCGGAAAGGTTATACCGGCAAGAGTATCGCGCAACTGTACCGGTTCAGTTTTGACGCTCATTATCATCTGGTGACGATACATCCATGGGCGGACGGCAACGGCAGAATGGCACGCCTTGTCATGAATATGCTGCAGTTTGAGTTCGGGCTGATTCCGACGAAAATCCTCAAAGAGGATAAGGAGGAATACATCAAGGCGTTGGTGGAAACCCGGGAGAGTGATGACCTGAATGTATTCAGGGGATTTATGGCCTCCACGATGATCAAGAATCTTGCTCATGACATCGATGCGTACCGCACATCTCTTGAGGAGCCTTCAATAAGTTGGGAGAAAACGGTAAAAGGTGGGGATAAAAAGATGAAAAGTAGGGAGAAAATCATCGCCCTGCTTTCCGAGGACAATACGCTCAGCGCGGCTGCTCTGGCGGGGCTGATAGGCATAAGTCCAAAAGCCGTGGAGAAGCATATTGCCAGGATGAAGGCCGATGGGGTGCTTAAACGCGTCGGGCCGGACAAAGGCGGGCATTGGCAAGTGCTTGTGGACAATATCTGACGCTCCGGGACAGGGCTTTTAAGTCTCGTGTCCTATGCAATGTCTGTGTTTCTTTCTATGTTCCGGGTTCCGGTGAATTCCTCTAACGGCTGATGGACGTAGAGTAGATTGAAATTACTATCTTCGTGTCGATTTGTTAGATGTACCATTTCTATTATGCGACTGAAAGACCTTATTACGCCACTGGTTGTTCCGGCCAGGACTCTGCTGCTGGAGGAGGGACAGGTGGCCGATACCTTATACTATATCCGTAAAGGCTGCCTGCGCCTGTTTTTCTGGAATGACGGGAAGGACATCACTTTCCAGTTCTTCTTCGAAGGGGACTTCGTGGCCTCGTTCGACATCATGTACAGGCGCCAGCCCAGTCTGTTCTCGCTGGAGAGCATCGAGCCTTCCGAGCTCCTGTCCGTGGGCAGGGATGATTTTTACCGGCTCATCGAACAGAGTCCCTGGCTCAGACGTAGATATGAGGAGAAACTGATCGACCGCTTCCACAGTTACCAGCAGCTCTTCCTGTCGCGCATTAGGAACACGCCGCAGCAGCGTTACGAGGAACTGTTGCGGACCAGCCCTGAAATCATCCGTCGGGTGCCGCAGCACTACATCGCCTCCTGGCTCGGAATCACCCCGGTATCGCTCTCCCGCATACGGGCGCGGCGGTGAGGACGTCTCGTGGAGATTGTCTCGTGGCAATGCTGCCGCACTGAGTTGCTGCGGCCTTGCGTTTCTTTACAATTGTTATCGTCCGATGCCTGACGGGTGCGTTAGCTTTGCGGCACATAATCCATAATCAAAGTTCAGGAAAATGAAAAAGGTATTCGTTATTGACTGGGTGCTTGTGCCGCTTTTCGCCGTGTCGGGGTTTACCGGTTTCGGGCTTCATATAGCCGGGCATGGGGACAGTCACGCTCTTTGGCACAACTGGGCTGTGGCGCATATTGTCTCCAGCCTGCTGTTTACGGTCTTTGTTCTGTGGCATGTGAAAATGCACTGGGGCCGGTACAAAGGTCTTTTCCGGGCAGGGCCGGGCCGCAGGCGGAAATCTCCGGGCTGTGAGAGGAGCGGACCTGGAATCACTGGCAGAGCCCGTAGCCGCAGGAGCTGGGTCACTGTTGCGGTCTCGGTGCTGTTTGCGGCTGTCGCCCTGACCGGGTACGTTCTTCTGGCTGTCAGCGGAGCCGGCTCCGGCATAGGGTTGTGGCATTACCGCATCGGGATTGCGGCGGCAGTCCTGTTCTGCGGGCACATTCTCAAGAGGACCCCGGTGCTGAGGAAATCCTTATCGGGGTCTGGCCGTCAGGCTTCTGGGGAAGTCCGGCGAACCGGCTGGAGGGGACGCAGGACAATGTCGGTGCACTAAAATTTGGCCCTTCGTACTCTGGCAGATGCCTGCTCGGTAGCCGATGCGCTGCACATTGCAAGACCATCCAGCAACGAGAAAAGACTAGCCGCCCTCGGCTCTAGAGGGAGGGGCCCGCCGCGAAGCGGTGGGAGGGCCTGGTCTTTTCGACTGCTGGATGGTCTTGCGTCACGTTCCTCACATAAATGCCCGAGCGGGAAATGCATGGCGTTTTGCATGTGCTTGATTATGAGGCGTCTACAAATCATAGTGCAATTTTCGGGTATTTCTGAGGCGTTGAAAAATGCAGACCCTTTTGCAATGTGCTGATTGACAGAGATTTGAAAAACAGCGTGCAATTTACAATCTTTCATGACAGGGTGAAAAATGCAGGGCGTTTTGCATGTGCTTGATTATGAGGTGCCTACAAATTGCAGTGCAATTTTCGGGTATTTCTGAGGCGTTGAGAAATGCAGACCCTTTTGCAATGTGTTTATTGACAGAGATTTGAAAAATGGACTGCAATTTACAAGCTTTCATGACAGGGTGAAAAATGCAGGGCGTTTTGCAAGTGCTTGTTAATGAGGGTGCTCCAAGACGGACTGCATTTCTCACTCCATTATGTCAGAAACCTACCTGCCTCTGCGGGTCAGGTTTTTGTTCCTAACTAGAATATTGTCCGTGTTCTCCATGATTATTTCGCCTTGGGCTTTATTTCCTTGATGAACCGTGCGGGATTGCCTCCGACAACCGTCATGGGCGGGACATCGTGCGTCACGACGCTGTTGGCCCCGACAATTGCCCCGTAGCCTATCCGTACCCCGGGCAGGACGGTGGCGCCGATGCCTATCCAGACCTTGTCCTCGATGACAATCGGACGGCCGTATGTCGCGCTGCGGTTGTCCGGGTCGGGGTCGTGGTTGATGGTGATGAGATTGACCTTGGGAGCGATGAATACGTCATTGCCCAAGGTGATGCCGCCCCGGTCGAAGAAGGTGCAGCCCTGCTGGATCCAGCACCGCTTGCCCATGCGGATGTTCTTGCCGAAGTCCACGTAGAACGGCGGCAGCAGGGTGACGGACGGGTCAATCTCCCGCCCGGTGATGCGTGAGAGAAAGTCTCGCACCTCATCGGGTGTGTGGTGGCCGGTGTTCAGTTCGTCGGCCAGTCTCATTGTGTCCCAGATGGCATTTATCAGATCATTGTAGCCGGGTTCGTCGGGCGATACCATTTCGCCGGACAGGTCTTTCTGAAAAATATCTTCCATAACGCTGAATGTTTCAATTCAGACGCAAAGGTAGGGTCTCCGGTATAGACGGGCTTTGCCGGCAGGCTCAAATTTGTTTGCCGGGAGGCTCGGCACGAGGTTCGGAAACAGTGCTTGGGGAGCAGCCGAACATTGCCTTGTAGGCTCTGGAGAAATGCGACAGGTTCTTGAATCCGACATCGAAGCAGACTTCCGTCACTTTTCTGTTGCCGGAGAGGATCTGCTCCCTGGCTGCCTCCAGTCTGCGGCGGATGAGCCATTTCTGGGGAGAGAGATCACTTACTTTCCTGAAATCCCGCTTGAATGTGGCGAGGCTGCGTCCGGTGTAGTTGGCTATTTCCCCGGGAGTGAGGTCATTCATGTAGTTCTTTTCCATGAACTCCAGTATGTCCGGCTTCCACGGGTCGGCAAAGTCGAAGAGCGAGGCGTAGAGGCTTTGGTCCGTGTTCAGCAGCACGTAGACGCCTTCGGTCATTTTCAGGTAGAGCAGTTCCTTAGAGGGCTGGACGCCGGAGTCGAAATAGGGGGCCATAGACTCGAACAGGCTTACGATGTCGGGCCGGCTGGACGGCAGCTTCAGCAGGCTGACCTTGTTCCTTCTGGCCTTTTCGGGCAGAGTGCCCTTGTCCAGCCTGTTGTAGAAATCCCGCAGAAACCGGGTGGTGAGCATCAGGAATATGGCCTTGAACTGCTCTCCTTTCCAGGCCTGCTTGGTCAGCTGTACTCCGAAATCCTTGCGGATGAAGGCACAGTCCCCCCTGTGCAGCCGGGTGATCCTGTTCCGTTCGTTGATTTCCAGCTCTCCCGAGTACATGTACACCAGCACGTGGGAATGGTTGCGGTGCAGGCAGCTCATGCCGTTGTCGGAGTACATCGCCAGAAATATGTCCGAGTAGCGCAAGGTGTTGATGCCGTTGGGTTTGTCTGTGTCCATGACTTTTGCTATAAATGTACAGGTACAAAGATAACGGATTGTCCCGATACGGTGTTTGCCGTGAGGCTCAATTTCTTGCGTTGTGCAGCAGAAGAAGTGCGTGGACAACGCAGACGGTCATAGGGCTGGCATGCATGTTGCGGCCCGAGGCAGTATAGTTTTACTTATAGCAGAAACGGCTATGGTATCGGCCGTCCTGATGATTATTGACAACATGGAAACAGCCAGACTTATCCTCCGTCCTTGGCAGGAAGCCGATGCGGAGGCTCTTTTCAAATATGCCAGTGACCCGGCTGTAGGTCCTATTGCCGGCTGGCCGCCGCATGTCTCAGTGGAGCACAGCCTGGAGATTATCCATACGGTGTTCGCCGCTCCCGAGACCTACGCCGTGGTGCTGAAGGAGACCGGTGAGCCGGTGGGCAGCGCGGGCATCATGTTCGGGGACGGTATGCACAGCGCGGCCATGCAGGAGGGGGAGGCCGAGATCGGCTACTGGATAGGGGTGCCTTACTGGGGCCGTGGCCTGATCCCCGAGGCGGTGCGCTGCCTGATACGGAGATGTTTCACAGAACTGGGAGTCTCCGCCGTATGGTGCGGCTATTACGACGGGAACCGGCAGTCCCAAAGGGTCATGGAGAAATGCGGGCTGAAGTACCACCACACCGAGACCGGCAATGTCTCGCCGTTGGGAGACGTGCGTACGGAGCATTTCATGCGCCTTACGTTAGAGGAATGGCAGACTTCGGCTCTGGCTGATAGACTCTGATATTTGCCTGAACTATATGGAATGCCGCATTTCAGTCAGTTGTTGTATCTTCTCCTCAATGAGCTTTTTGGGTAATCTGCTGTTGACCCCAAGTAGAAACTGCAATTTGGGAATTATCTCGTCAGGAGGTGCAATCCCTTCATTGACAAACAAATCTACTGTCCAAAGAAGCCCCGATACGATTACGCCTTCGTCGATAGCATGGTTCCGCAATTTCTTGTCGCCAGTCAGAAGCCTGTAATTGTGTTTTTTCGCGTAGTGCATAACAGTGCAGTCAACGAAGGACAGATTTGTGTTGTTTGAATAGCCCGAATGCAGCGATATGATCTCAGACATTTCATCCGGGGAAGTTTCCGCTACATATAGAACACCGTTCTGTATAAGTTCGTCTATCAGCGGACGTCTGTAGGGGGAGCGGTGGAGCTCGTCTATCACGAAATCCACCGTGTGGAACCTCACGCTGGACTTCTGTATATATTCCAGCAGGCCGGCGGTGTGCATATCTATCAAGATATTGGTGTCGTTTACAACAATCTCCCTCATGCCATGTTTATATGTCCGAGTACAGTGTCAATGGATTCGTTCAGCAGGTTTGCAGCTTTGGATACGCTGATGAGTTCGTCTGAGAGTGCTTTGTAGACGATGCGCTCATATCTGGTCGTATGTTCTTCCGGATATACAGACTCTCTGACTTTCTCTTTCAGTATGGCCGACTTGTTCAGTGAGATACAGAAACTGCGGTATCGGTTCTCGTTTATTATGCTCAACTGTTTAGCCTTGATCATAACGGCTTCTACAGATATTCCGTACAGCCGTTGGATGTCCTTTAATTCCACGAGCGATATGTCCTTTCTTCTTTCTCCTACAATCTGTTTCAGTACGGCAGAGGGCAACAGTACCTCATTTGCGAAGATATTGCACAACTTCTCTGTGTCAGTATTGTCCGCAAATGAAAGAATCAGGTGGGCAAGTTCATGGAAGATGGTCAGCCGTTTGCGCTCCGGGCTGTTGTTCTTGTTCAATACGATGACGGGTATCTCGTTATCGCAGATGCAACTGCCGTCAAACTTGCCATTGGTCTCGACTTCCATCTCTATGATTTTCACACCACGGTTTTCCAGTACATCGATTGGGTTGGGGATGCCGTCAGTCCCTAAGTCCAGCTGTTCCCGCAACCTGTTTGCCAGGGCTCTCGCATCATTCGCTGTAGAAATGGTTTCATCCCGGAAATCAATGTCGAAACGCTTGTAATCATTGGTGATGGACTCCACTTCCAAGTATTTCTCAACTTGTGCGGCAATAGCTTCTTTCAGTGCGTTTTCCTGTTTTACTCCTAAAGATGATTTCTTGCGGAACTCGAACTTGCCGGCATCTATCTGAAAAGTGAACGGACGGAAAAAATAGTCAACTTCCATGTCCAAGGCTTTTGACAAGGCAATGAGGACTGTGCTGGAAGGCAGCATCTTTCCTGCCTCATACTTCGCTATGGCATTGCTTGATACGATACAGCCCATCTGCTCACACAGTTCTCTTTGCGAAAGGCATTTGATTTTGCGGGCATTGGCAAGTCTCTTACCGAAAACATTTTCCATAATCCTCCTTTTGATATGGTGTTGCTTGTTATAGTGTGGTTTGCAAAAATACAAAATAATATCCAATATGCAAACCGGACTTGTCCCGTTCAAAACCGTTCAAGGATTTCGGACGGGGGTTTTATCTGCGTCATGATTCTCCAGGTCCTGTCGGCTTTTGCTGGCGGTGACGAGGTACACGCCGGTGAAAATCAGTACGACTGCGGCGGCTTTTATCAGGTTGAGGGACTCCATTCCGCAGCATATCGCCACAATGCAGGCGACGACGGGCTGGACATAGTTGTACATGCCGGCCACGGTCGGGCGCAGGTTTTTCTGTCCTATCACTATGAGCATGTAGCTGATGAAGGTCGCGCCTATCACGATGAACAGGATGCCGGCTATGGTCTGGGGTGTCAACTCGTTCCATCTGGTGGCCATCAGCTCGTCCGCCGAGAACGGGAGGATGCAGATGAAGGCGTAGGTAAACAGCCGCTATGTGTTTATCCGCTTCACTCAGAATTACCTGTCGGATTTCGTAGGTGCGGGACTTGCAGGCCTGTTGGAACTGAAATCGGATTTCCGCATTGGCCTGTCCGGGGATGACTCCGGCACGCTGGACCGTCTGATGGAGATGATTGTCCGGGAGACAGGCAGCGGGCGTGACTTCTCGGAGCATCTGCTGCAGCATTATGTTCACAGTGCGGTACTTGTCTGCGCGAGGAATCTGTCCGCCATAGGGCCTGTGCAGGAGCGCGTTGCTGAGGGACGGTCCCGTTAGCGGAACTTCGGGGAGGATTACAAGCAGTATCTGACCAAAAGCCGGCTTTTCGTGCGGCATTACGGCGTCACTCCGCTGCAGTACAGGAGGCGGAGGCCGGCTGAAGCGGGGCTTACTGTTTCTGATTCTTGCCGGAGCCTTTTACGGACTCAGGCTCTTGCTCAGGGAGCGACCAGCCGCCGCCGAGGGCCTTGTAGAGGTCAATGATGGCCAGGAACTCGTCCCTGACTGAATTGCTGTAATCGATCTCGGCATCGAAGTAGCTTCGCTGTGCGTCAAGCACGTCCATGTAGTTGGTGTAGCCGTTCTGGTACTGGAAGAGAGCCAGCTCCACGTATTTGCGGGAAGCATCCTTTAGATTGCCCATCAGAGCCACTTTCTCGTGGGCCGAGCGGTATGATGTCACTGCGTCATTGACTTCCTTGAATACCTCCAGGACTTTCTCCTCGTATTGGTATTTTTCCTGATTGTAGGCTTCGATGGCAGCCTGATACCTGGCTTTGTTCTTCCCGAAGGCGAACAGGGGGGATGTAAGGTCTATGACCGGGTACCAGTAGGGGCCGGTGAAGAAGCGGGTGAATGTGTTGTTCTCTACACCTGCGGTAAATGAGAGGGACAGCCGTGGGAATCGGTCAGCCCACGCAATACCTACATCGGCCATTGCGGATTTGAGGTCCTGCTCCGCGGCCATCAGGTCCGGTCTGCGCTGCAGCAGCTCGGAGGGAATCCCGACATGCATCAGGTCAGGGAACTTGTCGTGCGTATTGAGCAGTGACCGTTCCACAGAAGATGGAAATTCTCCGGCAAGCAACGATATCTCATGTTCTTTAAGTGCGATATCTCGCTCTAAGTCAGGGACTAGTGACGCTGTGCTCGCGTATTCCACCTGTGCCTGCTGGTAGGGGATCTCTGTGGTCAGACCGCCGTCGAAGCGGAGTTTCGCCTGTCTGACGCTTTCCCGTCTTGTGTCTAAGGTGCGCAGTACGATGTCAAGCTCGTTGTCCAGTGCGGTAAGTTCGAAATAAGCCGTGGCTACGGCGGCCACAAGTGTCATCTGCATGGCCCTCTGTGATTCGACTGAGGACAGGTATTCAGCGATAGCTCCACGGTTAGCCCAGCGGAGGCGGCCGAACAGATCCACTTCCCATGATACGGAGGCTTTCAGCCCGAACTCATTGTCCTTGACCGGAGCCTCATCGGTATATGTGTAGTTTTCCTGGTTGAGGTAGCCTCTGGCTCCGAACTCGGGGAACTGTTCCGCGCGGACGATTCTGTGCCGCCTTTCCAACTCGCGGACACGGGCCGCTGCGGTAAGCATGTCCTTGTTGTTCTCCAATGTCTTCTCAATCAGATCCTTGAGAAGAGGGTCAGAGAATATCTCGGACCACTCCAGATCAGCCAGGCAGAGAGAGTCGGCCTCTTCACCCGGAACAATGGTCTGGGGTATGTCCACTTGCGGATCCTCGCATTTGCGGACAGCGGCACCGCACCCCTGGAGCAGCACTACAACTGCGGCGAAAGCCAGTGCCGCCGATATGTATTTTACAGTATTTCTCATGCTTTGAGTTTCTTTTTCTTGGAGATACGTTCTTTGAGCCGGTATATCCAGACGAAGAAGAACGGTACATACACTATGCCGAAGGTGATTGCGGCTATCATTCCGAAGAATACGCCTACACCGATGCCCTGGCGGCTGGCCGAACCGGGACCTGTGGCGAGGACGAGGGGCAGCATACCTAGTATAAATGTCAGCGATGTCATCACGATGGGCCTGAAACGCAGTTCTGAAGCCTGGATGGCGGCCTCCACTATGTCCTTGCCCTTGGCGACCTCGTCCTTGGCGAACTCGACGATGAGAATTGCGTTCTTGGCCGCCAGGCCGATGAGCATGACGAGACCTATCTGGAAATATACATTGTTCTCCATGCCGAATACAAGTATCGAAAGGAATGCGCCGACGCACGCGATGGGCAGGGAGAGGATGACGGCAATAGGTACCGACCAGCTCTCATACTGTGCGGCAAGGAAGAGGAAGACGAACAGGAACGCCAGGGCCAGGACCAGACCGGTCTGACCGCTCTGCTGCTTCTCCTGATAGGACAGTCCGCTCCATTCGATACCGACGTTGTCCGGCAGTTTCTCGCGTACGATTTCTTCCATGATGTCCATCGCCTGGCCGGAGCTGTATCCGTGGGCGGCCTCACCGGTGATGTTGGCCGCGTAGAACATGTTGAATCTCTTGATAGTTCCGGGGCCTGTAGTGTATTCGGTGGTTCCTATGGATGTTACAGGTATCATGGCGCCTCCGTTGCCGCGCACGAAATACATGTTGAGATTGTCCCTCCACTGGCGGTATGGCTCCTCGGCCTGGATGTACACGCGGTACACGCGGTTGAATAGATTGAAGTCATTGACATATACTGAGCCGGTGAACGCCTTCATCGTGGTGAAGAGATCTGAAACTGAGACACCCAGAAGTTTCGCCCTGTCCCGGTCCACGTCATAGTACAGTTTGGGAATATCGCCCTGCATGGAACTGCTGACACGCGAGAGCTCTTTGCGCTGTGATGCATAGTAGACCAAAGTGTCGGAAGCCCTCTGCAGTTCTTCATAAGTCATGTCGCCGCGGGCTTCAAGAGACATCTCGAAGCCTCCTGAGGTACCCAGGCCCGGAATGACAGGCGGGGTGCTCAGATATACTTTGCTTTCCGGATATTTGGACATCTCATCCATCACTGTCTCCATGAAAGCCGGCAGGTCTGGATTCTCGCGCTCTTCCCACGGTTTCATTATGACTGTCATCTGACTGCGGGACTGGTTGGTACCGATACGGGGACTGGAGCCGGTCACATTGAGCACATAACGTACGTCAGGCTGCTCCAGGAGCCAGGCCATGGCACGGTTGGTCACTTCTCTGGTTCTTTCGAGCGTGGCTCCTTCAGGCAGTTCAAGCTCAATGGTGAAATATCCCTGATCCTCCTGCGGAAGGAAGCTCTGCGGTACAATCTGAGCCATGGCCCAGATGCCTACGAGCGCTATTCCGAATGCTGCGAACGAGCGTTTGGAGTGAGCCAGGAAGTTGCGTATGATCTTGGCGTAATAGGTCTCTCCTTTGGCCAGCCAGCGGTTGATGGCGCGGAAAATAAAGTTCTTGCGTTCTTCATCTCCTTCCTGCTTGGGCTTGAGGAATTGGGCGCACATCACGGGGCTCATGGTCAATGCCACTATAGTGGATATGATGACGGATACCGCAATGGTGATGGTGAACTGACGGTACAGGGCGCCTGTGATACCGGAGAGGAAACTTACCGGGATAAATACCGCACAGAGCACAAGCGACATGGCTATCAGTGCGCTGCCAAGTCCGTTCATGGCTTTCTTGGTGGCCTCGTATGGAGACAGTTTCTCCTCGTTCATGATGCGGTCCACGTTCTCGACCACCACTATGGCATCGTCCACGACAGTTCCTATGGCGAGTACAAGGCCGAGCAAGGTCAGAGTGTTGAGGGAGAAACCGAAGATGAGCATCACTCCGAAAGTACCTATAAGGGATATAGGCACGGCAATGGCGGGAATAAGGGTGGCCCTCCAGCTCTGCAGTGAGAGGAATACCACCATGATGACCAGTATCAGGGCTTCGAACAGAGTCTTGTACACCTCGTGAATGGACTGTGAGATGTACTCGGTCATGTCGAAGGGTATCATGTAGGAGATACCTTCCGGGAAGTTGCGGCTGATCTCGTCCATGGCCTTCTTGACGGACTCGGAAACCTCCATGGCGTTCATGCCGGGAAGCATACGGATGTCCATCACAGCGGCATTGCCGCCGTTGATACCGCTCTCGGTGTTGTAGGACTGTGCCTCAAGCGATACGCGGGCCACATCGCGCAGACGGATGATGGAACCGTCCGGGTTGGCCCTGAGGACTATGTCCTCGAACTCACTCACAGTGGACAGACGGCCCTGAGCCACGATAGGCACGGTCACGTCCACTCCGTTCATGGGCTGCTGGCCTAGGACTCCGGCGGCGGACTCGCGGTTCTGCTCGCGCAGGGCTTTCTGGATGTCCTGCACTGTCAGTCCGAGACTGGCCAGCCTCTCGGGCTGTACCCATATCTGCATACCGTAGTAGCGGCTGCCAACATTGGACA
>ERZ779889.187-NODE-187-length-85555-cov-3.818819_pt1 | contig 85555 bp, 88 predicted proteins | sample MGYA00511030_ERZ779889 | MGnify/ENA primary metagenome ERZ779889 (study PRJEB29588, sample SAMEA2160616) | human gut metagenome | biome: human gut; feature: human-associated habitat; material: faeces | place: Denmark | collected 2008/2010 ...
GCCTGTGATAATGGCTACTTTGTCACAGAGTTTTTCTGCCACTTCCAGTACATGGGTGGAGAAAAAGATGGAGCCCCCTTCCTGACAGAATTCGTGCATCATCTCTTTTAGAAGATGGGACGCCTTGGGATCCAGTCCTACAAATGGTTCATCCATGATAATCAGACTTGGTTCATGGATCCAGGCAGAGATCAGTGCCAGTTTCTGCTTCATTCCGTGAGAATACGATGAAATTCCCATAGCCAGGTTCTTCTTCATCTCAAATTTTTCTGCATACCGGTTGATCCGTTCCTGACGCACTTCCGAAGAGACACCGTAGATGTCCGCAATGAAATTCAAATACTGTATCCCCGTCATAAACTCATAGAGATCCGGATTATCCGGGATATAAGCCATCTTTTTCTTGCAGGCAATGGGATCTTCTTTTACCGATACCCCATCAATATAGATCTGTCCTTCCTCAAAGCCAAGGATCCCGGCCACTGCTTTGATGGTAGTGGTTTTGCCGGCACCATTGTGTCCGATAAAGCCGTATATCTCCCCTTTTCCAATGGTAAGGTCCAACTGGCTTACCGCTGTTTTGTCTCCGTATTTTTTCGTAAAATTCTCAATCTTTAACATGGGTATTCCTTCCTCCTCGCAATGATCTCGTCATATAATTCCAGTCCATAACTGGTGTTTTCCGGTTCTTTTGGCACCATGGTGTAACGCTGTTCCTGATTGGCTTCTCTTCCTGCCGATAAAAACAGCACTCTCTCCGGTTGCTTTTTATACAAATCTCTGGCAAAAGAGGTAATATGGGTTACCGTCCACACTACCACCGTTGTATCCAGACACGCCTGCATCAGATCCATGGCAATCTGATAGGCAGTGATCTCGGTTGTAGTAGCAAATGTTTCATTCAGCAGGATAAGGCTTCCACTTTTAGCGTGCCGGAGAATCTCCTGCATACGCACCAGTTCTTCCTCAAACTTGCCCATGGTCATGCTGGCGTCCTCTCTTCTGGTAAAATGGGTAAAAATCCCCTGATACACCTGAAGGGGATACTGCCCCGCCGGCACATACATTCCCGCCTGACAGAGCACCTGGGCGATTCCCATGCTCCGCAGGAAAGTAGATTTTCCTCCCTGGTTGGCTCCGGTAATGACCAGGGCGTCGTACCCCTCCATCTTCAGCGAATTGGACACCGGATTTTTGTGGGTCTGCAACGCCAGCGACAGATCATACAATCCCAGTATCTCTGCTTTTTCCTGTTCCGGAAAGGAAAATAAGAAGTTTAGTTCCTGTCCATGCCGGTACAGTTTGCTGCACCCGTATAAAAAAGCAGCCTGTCGGCGCAACAGCCGGAAGTTTTCCTGCCATTTTTTCAGATAAGGAACGCATCCTTCCAAAATTTCTACCAGCACGGAATCGATAAACTCCACCGCACTCTCAAACATTCTTTCATCCAGGATCATGCTGCCTTTGTCCCGGGACAGCCACTTTCTGCTGCCCTTTTGCACCTTTTCTCTGGCATCCGTCACTTCCATGTCTTTTAAAAGCAGACCTTCTGCCATGTGTCCCCGCAGGGTGATCTCGCCCTTTCTCTTAAATCCATCCAGATTTTCCACCAGTTCAATCTGTTCCTTCACCTGCTCCGGCGGCAGTTCTGTAAACCATGCCTCCACAAAAGTGTCCAGGCCGGTTCCCTGCAGTTTGTCTTTTTCCCTCTCACAGATCTGCTGCAGTGCCGCAGTAGCATACACCACCGTCCGCAATGCCTCCAGATGAGTGGAGATCAGCGTCTCATTCAGATGGTTCTTTCCCCGGCTGTCCAGGATAGAGTCCATCTCTCCCTCTAACTTCCCGGCGGCCTTCACAATGTGCCGGTGGCACTCCTTTATAAATTCCGGATGCTCGCAGCAGGCCTTCACTACCTGCTGCCTCTGGCGTATCTGTTCTTTTTCCTGTAAGGGGTGCAGCAGTTCCTCCAGAATGTGGGGCTCGTCCTCGTATTCCCTTAATGCCATTCCCCGGACGATGGTCACAAGATTCAGATCCTGTTCTATGGCCTTTCTGTCATAATATGCGGTGTGCGACGGTTCATAAAACTGTATCATCTTCTATCACCTCCCGCATTTCCTCGTATATCATACCGTACTTCGTGATCAGCGAATCCTCATACTCTCCCTGATCCGCCGGTTTTCGCACAATCTCAAACGTTCTGGTCCTGTGGTCCCCCGCCAGCTTCGCCACCAGGCTTACCAGGCCGGACCGCTCCTTGGCAAGATTTCTTATGTGGGTCACATACACCCCGTCACACTGTCTGTCCATAAAATGATCCAGCACCCGGTCACCCATAATCTCTGCATCATAGGATGCCGCCGTGGTAAAAAGTTCATTCAGCACCACAAACCTTCCCTTCTCGGAAAGCCCCATCTCCGGTGCCAGCCGTTCCAGTTCTTCTTTTAATTTGCCCCGGCCGCTCTCCCGGCTTTCTTCTCTGGAAAAATGGGAAAAAATACCGCTGTAATAAGGCACCACAGCCCGGGCCGCCGGCACCATCAATCCCATCTGCGACAGATACACCACCTGCCCCAACATTCTGGCAAAGGTAGTTTTTCCACCGCCGTTGGCACCTGTTACTACTAAGAATCGTTCTTCTTCCTGCATTTTCAGGGAATTGGTTACAACCTTCTTTTCCCGTTCCATCAAAACCATGCCCAGGTCAAATCCATCCTGTACTTCCAGATGTTCTCCTTCTTCCGGCACGCAGAATGTATAACCCTGTTCCTGCATCTGCTCTGCCACCTTTTCATAAGACAAGTAAAGTGCAGCCTCTTTCGCCAGCCGGCACAGTACCGGATCCATATTCCATTTCTCCAGCTGTTTCAGATGTTTACCGGATTTGGTGGCAGCCACCCGCTTTCTGGCCAGCTGCTGTTCCAGTAAAGTCATTACTTCCCGGCGCCTCCTGTTTACCGGTGCATCCCCCTTTTTTTCGATGGAAAAGGCCTGATAAAACCGGTCTTCCAGAGAACTTTTTTCCTGTTCTTCTGCCAGCACCAGCCGGTTTCTGGAAACGGTAAATACTACCTCTTCCTCGTCCAGCACCTGATGCAGCGTCTGCGCCAGCGGCCACCACTGTCTGTAAGACTCTGACTGCTGATACTGTTTTATATATTCTGTTAATTCTTCCATAGCCGGTGTGTGGGAGTGACTTTCCAGCACGGATAACAGTTTTTCTACCGCTTTGGCAAAATGCCACATAGCATCCAGATGGTATTTCTGCCGCTGCAGATCATCACTGCAAAATTCACATTCTTTTTCGTATCCGGTGGCTTTTTTCATCTCTTTGGCGTACTGCCACAGGCCCCGGTACATGGCCGGATCCCGCAGATCCTCCGTAACCTGTCTGCGATAAGCAATGGTCTCTTTGTCCGTCGGAACATCCAGATACAAGGCACGAATGTCCTCACCGCCGTACAAAGACTGAGCCCTGCTTATAAGCTGCCCTATATTAAAATCATCAATATACGCCCCTCTGGTTATCTTTTCTGCCAGCGGGCGTCCCAATATACTTTTAAACATTTACTTCTCCTGTTGTTCTGTCTCAAATGGAATCTTTCTTCTGTCGCCCCGGTGGGTCACAATATGAAATCCTACACTTTCCACACGACGCTCCAGACAGCCTCTGCACTGTGCTGCCTCTTCGCCGGTGCAGATCTTGTTGTCATATAATTCATATTTTTCCCGTACGGCCACCGGGGAAAGATTGGGCATCAGCACATTGGCTCCTGCCAGCAGTCCCTGCTCCCGTCCTGTGGGATCAATGGTACCAAGGGCTGTGGTAGCCGGAATCAGGGCATCCGGAAATACAAGCCGCAAAATAGATACAAGCCGCAGTGTCTTTTTCAAATCCCCTGAAGGCTCCCCGGAAAAAGGCGTCTCTTTGTGGGTAACAAAGGGGCCGATCCCAATCATATCCGGCTCCAGTTCCTGCAGAAAGCGGATGTCTTTGATGAGATTTTCTGTGGTCTGTCCCGGCGAATCCACCATAAATCCGGCTCCTACCTGATATCCGATTTCTTTTAGGTTGTACAAGCACTTTTTCCTTTTCTCCAGACTCATTGTCTCCGGATGCAGTTTTCTGTAATGAGTGTCATCCGCCGTCTCTTCCCGCAGCAGATACCGGTCTGCCCCGGCATCAAAAAATGCCTGATAACTTTTCCGTTCCTTTTCCCCTACGGACAAAGTCACTGCGCAGTCCGGGTGTCGCTCCTTGATCCCCGACACGATCTGGCACAAAGTGTCGTCGTCATAAAAAGGATCCTCACCACTTTGCAGTACAAAAGTACGAAATCCCAGTTCATATCCTTCCCGGCAGCAGTCAAAAATCTGCTGTGGCGTCAGGCGGTACCGCCTGGCCATGTTATTGCCGCACCGGATACCGCAGTAATAACAGTCATTTTTACAATAATTGCTAAACTCGATCAGGCCCCTGACATAAACCTGGTCTCCGTACCACTGCCGCCGCAGTTTCTGTGCCTCGTTCAAAAGCCAGGGATCGTCGTTCTCGATCCAGCATTTTAACTGCTGATCTGAAAAATTCTGTGTCATGATAAGGCCCCTTCTGTCGTAATACTAAGAACATTATAGTCAATGAGAGAATCCTCTGTCAAATTGAATTTGCTTTGTGATTCTACCATGAAATCGGGGCAGGTTTGCCGTTTCCGTAATCATTCTTGTAAAAGGGAAAAAAGCCGGCAAGGGCAAAATTACCCTTCGAACCGGCAAAAAGACCACTGTTTTTTCTGTAAAAGTACTTTCAAAAAAAAGCGTGAACAAAACCGCCACCAAGAAACTGAAAGCCTACAAGGCACGCCTGAAGAGAAAAGACCAATGCCTCTACGCCGATTTTAATGGTGACGGCATCAAAGAACTGTACCATAATGATTCTTTTACTTATTATAACTATGCTTTGAAAAAACTGGTAACAAAGGGTGCCCCTGTTATCAGTCTTTCCAAAATCTATACCTGCGGCAAAAGCCATATGCTGTTTGCCATTCCATCCAAGGAAACCCGTCTGGGTGAAAAGGGAAGCGACGAAGAGCGCATTGTCTATGGTCACTTTTTCTTCTTCAATGAAGCAAAAATATTCGACTTTTTGAACCAGGATGTGGCACTGAGCCAGTATGTCAAACCTGAGATATATGTTGGCAGCCGTTATAGCAGTGGTACTTCTTATTATTTTCTGGACGACAGCAGCTATGACCAGGATGACTACTGGTACCTGCCTTATACAAAGGATGAAATGCAGACTTTTCTCGATCAGAAAATGCCCGGTAGGAAGGAGTTAAAGTTGGTCCCATAAGTATTATGGGACCCTACTGGGCCCCTTCCTCCATCCAAAGAAAAAGTCCAGCCCATTCCGAGACTTTAACGCAAAAGCGTTACCCGTCTCTAAATGACTGGACTTTTTTCAGTCTTACATCACGCTCCACACCCAGTAGCACACCCCTAGCACCCAGCTGGTGAAAATTCCGTACAAGATTACCGGGCCCGCGATAGTAAAGATTTTGGCCCCCACTCCCATTACCATTCCTTCATTTTGAAATTCAATGGCCGGTGCCGCCACAGAGTTTGCAAATCCTGTGATTGGTACAATAGTTCCTGCCCCCGCCCAGTTTGCCAGTTTCTGATAAAGGTTCAGCCCTGTAAAGATAACACTCAACAAGATCAGACACAAAGTCGTGTACATAGATGCCGCTTCCTGTCCATATCCCATATGCTTAAACCAATTCGTAAAGCACTGCCCCAAAGTACAGATGGCTCCTCCTACCAAAAAAGCCTTGCAGGTATTCCACATCCAACTTTTTTTCGGCGTATGTTCATCGGTATATTGATTATATAATTCCTTTTTTTTGCCCGGATCCTGTTCCTGGATGACTTCCTGAATATCCGTTTTTGCGTCATTTGAAAAATTCATGGGTACACCTCTCACATATTGATATGAAAAGTGTACCCATGTATGTCTTAAATATTCTTTATTTTTCCAACTCTTTTTGCACTTTTTTCAGTTCCTTATAAAAAACCTGATTGTATACCGGAGAAATATCCAGATAGTCACAAGTACTAAACAGGGCTGCCGCATCCTCCAGACGGTTCTTCCATAATTTGTTTATAAAAGAAGACATTTCCCGGGATGCTTCTGCCGATGGTTTTGACAGGTCATAGGTAACCGAATCCTCTGCTGTGATCTGCTCTTTCCCATCCTTTGTCAGATAAAATTGCTGCCACTGATAGGAACCTTTCGTTTTTACGACCCGCAGGAACAATGCATCAGCTCCTGTGCCCGTTATATAATACTGGACTCCCTTGTCCTTTTCATATACATTGGCAGTGTCACTCCATATCACATTCTTTTTCCCGTTCTCCGTTGTCTTTACCTGAATGACAGGTTTGGAATCCGATATCATGGCATTTGTCTCATTCACGACCAGTTCGCAGGAAAGACTGTTTTTTCCATCACGGACCAATTTATAATCTGTCATATATGAACTGCCTCCGGACAGGATCTTCTTTTGAAAAACGGTTTCGTCCTCGTATGTTCCTGAAGAAATCCGGGAACGGTTTTTATCTGTATTATCCAGGAAAATCACACTGTCTGCCACCTGAAAATTCCAGAAAATGTTTTTGCTGAACTCCGAATCATACTGATCCGTCTTTTCCTCCAGCGTTGTCTCCTCGATCTTACCGGCCTGCCAGTTATATCCGGTGAGACTGTGGTGCGTATCCGTATACAAAACGCCTTCGTTGTAATGAATCCACTCACCACTGCTGCTGCAGGCTGCCTTCTGACCACGGACCACCTTGCCATTCTGAACAAAATACAACTGCGCCTGAGATGATACCTGTTTTACTTTTTCCTTTAATACCAGCAGAACAGGTTCTTTTTCCTCCCCCAGTCTGACAACAGAAAACATCTTGCATTTATTTTTTTCTTTCTGCAAAAAATCTGCTATCAGCTTATTCTTTTCTGTATTGTCAACCGATTTTGTCTCGGATTGGCTGACCACCGCCGTTGCGGCCTTTTCTCCGGCGGTCTCCTTTTTTTCTTTCCCGCAGCCGCTAAATGTAAAGGCAACACCAACCACTGCCAGGCAGGCAGTCAGAGCAACTGCCCATTTCTTATATGTACCTTTTCCAACAATCACTTTCATTCGCTTTTTCAACTCCTTTTTATCACTGATCACTGCCGTAGACGGATATAAAAGAGAATATCTTTGTTTCTGCCTGGCAACAGAGATCAGCATTTCGCCATATTCTATTTTATCTGATACTTCTCTCTCCCAGAGCACTGCTTCATCACAGGCATACTCTGCATCTCTTCGGGAGTATGCTGCAGCTACCCACACACAGGGATGAAACCAATAGCTGACCACTAGCAGTGCCCTGACAAAGGCCCACACATAATCCCGGTGGTGGTAATGCATTTCCTCGTGACAATACACCCATTGCTTTTCCTGCTCTGTCAATGTTTCACAGATAGCAGACGGCATATATACCGCCGGATGCAAAATTCCATACAGGCACGGCACTTGCATCGACTCCACCTCATAAACCGGCAGACCATACCGCTTTGTAGTATCGATCTGTTTTCTGCTTTTTCTTAACCTGCGGCTCATTTTTATGTTGGCAGTCAGCAGTATAACGGCCATGGCCACAATGCCAGCCAGCCAGACCAGCATAAGCATCCATTCCACCGGCAAATCCAGGGCTTTTCTGCCAGAACTTTCAGCCATCTGTGACGAAGTATCGTTTTGATCTTTTCCGGCCTGCCACTGTTTTTGATCTGCCTCCACCACTTTTTGCTTCACAATAACCGGTGCATCCGTAGGTACAGTTACTGCTTTTTGGACCGTCACGGTACTGCCTTCCTCCTGAGATATTCCCGGTGTCATTTGATTCAAGAGGGTGGATAAACTCAAGGGACTGTTTCCTATACTGACCGGAACACACAGCCGCAATACCACCAACAGCCACAGTCCATATAAATAACGGTACGGCACTTTTCCACGGAAAATCCGGCGAAGCAGCAAAACAATAACGGTCAGCACCGCCGTAGAAATCCAAAGTTCTCCCATGTTCCTGCCTCCTACTCTTCCTGTGTGTCTGCCTTTTTCCTGGCATTATGTAAGATTTCCTCCAGTTCATCCAGATCCTTTTCGCTAAGGCTTCCCTGACGGATCAGCGTATTCATCAACGCTCCTACACTGCCGTCGTAGATACGCCCCAGAAAACTTCTGGTCTCCGGGATCATGGCTTCTTCCTTTTCCACCAGAGGATAAAAATATTTGGTTTTTCCTTTTACTTCGTAACCGATCACACCTTTTTCCGTCATTCTCCGCACCATGGTAGCACAGGTACTTTTGCTCCATTTTGTCTCCTTCTGCGCTTTTTCCACAATTTCCATTAATGTACAGCGTTTTTCTTTCCACAAAATTTTCATGATATACCATTCTTTGCTTGTGATCATCTGTCTCATCCTCTCTTCGTTTTGGTTTACATTGTAGACCCATCGTATCACAACAGGTTTACAATGTCAACTCATTTTCCCAAAAAAATATTGAAACAGAGTTCCCAGGCATTTTCCGGCCGCAATAAATCCAATCAGCACCGGCAGCCCCTCCTGTATCTGGAGGCGGTTTACCATGATGGGGATTACCCGCAGCACTTCCGCCAGTGCCATCGCCAGACATCCCACAAAAATACCGGAAAACAGGCCAAACAGGATGATAAAAAAAAGACTAAGGGGCAGACGCCACTGAAACAGGATCCAGAGGTTGCCCAGGGTGCCTCCCAAAATGATTGCCTGTTCATAAGCGTAAATATGGGACGCCGTCCGGGTTCTGGCTGCCATCCGGGGAATGATCCCCAGCATGGTGATAAAGCCAAACACTCCGGCAGACACCGTTACACCGCTGCAAAAACCTAAAAAAGATAACCAGATCTGTTTAATTAGCATCAATGCTTTTTCCCTCCCTGGACGCCAGTTTGATCATCGCCTTATTTACCTGTTCCTCGTAGGTACACATCTCTACCTGGATCGGCGTCGGATCATCCTTGATCTTTCTCCGATTGATATGGTTATAAAAAACCAGGATCCCCAGTGGCAGTCCGATGGCATAAGACACTTCCAGCGCAGAGCCTCCGCTTTTTTTCACGCCCATGACAAATTCATACACATGATCGAACACTTTGGAAACGCTGACATCTTCATTGAATGTCATGATGGTAAAGGCAGCCCCGAAAAAGGAAACGAGACAGACAACAGCCGTCTTGATATACTGCATGGTCCTGCTTTTTTCTTTTCCATCGGGGACCTCCAGATCCACGATAAAATCTCTCTCGCCTACATTCTCGATCCGCAGTCCCGGATACACTTTATGGATTCCCTGATATACCTTTTCTATAGTAAACATAGTCTTTTGCTGTTTGGGATCCAGTGTATAAAAAATTTCTTTATTCAGTTTTTTTACTATATTCTGATTCTGGCAGTACAAAGTGGCAATGTCTTCATAAGTCAGTGTTTTCTTCTGAACAACCATATTCTGCTCCACTTTTACATACAGGATATCTTCCATTCTCCATACTCCTTTACCAGAGTTCCTCTGAATTTGTTCTGCTGTCTGCGGCTGCTGTTATCCGCCAGATAATAGATCAAAAGTCCACCTGCCGCCAGCATTATCACGGCCAGGGTGATCACACATGCCTTCTTCATAAGCGCCTCCATTTTTAGATGTTTTCCCTAGCATGGCCGTTAGCGGCTGATTTTATACAGAATGAAATATGATTTTTTTTCGCATGGATGCAAGGATTTTCTTTTCCAGCCTGCTGACCTGCACCTGGCTCATTTCCAGTTCCTTTGCCACCTGCACCTGGGTCTTTTCTTCAAAATACCGCTTCTGGATCAACGCCCGTTCTCTTCCTGCCAGTTCCTGCAAAAGTTTTTCCAATGTAATCCTGTTTAACACCTCTTCGCTTTCGTCTTTTTTGCTCTGGATCTTATCCACCAAAAGGATCTCGCTGCCCTCTTTCTGATACAAAGTTTTGTACAAAGAATCCACTTCGCTGACGGCATCCATGGCCATCACCACTTCCTCCCGCTTCATGGCCAGACTTTCACACAACTCCTCCATAGTGGGATTGCGCCCTAATTTCAGGGACAATTCCTGTTCTTTCTTCTTGGCCTTCCAGCCGTTCTCCTTCAGACTGCGGCTGACTTTGATGGCACCGTCATCCCGCAGAAACCGCTTAATTTCCCCCATAATTAAAGGAACAGCATAAGTGGAAAACTTCACCTCATAGGACACATCAAATTTGTCCACCGCCTTGATCAGGCCGATGGCTCCGATCTGCCCCAGATCTTCCATCTCATATCCCCTTCCGCCAAATCTTGCAACAATACTGTATACTAACGCCATGTTATCTCTAATTACCTGGTCTCTTGCCAATTTATCTCCTGCTCGTGCCCGTTTAATTAGTTCTAAGGTTTCCATGGCACCACCTTCTACCTGCCGTCGTAGGCGCTGTATATTGTTTTTTTCATGCGGACCAGAGTTCCTTTTCCCTCGCCGGATTCCACGGCCAGTTCATCCATAAAAGCCTCCATAAAAGCAAAGCCCATGCCAGACCGGTCCAGTTCCGGCCTGGTGGTAAAAAGGGGTTCCATGGCTTTTTCCACATCCGGGATGCCTACACCCTGATCCTCTACCTGCAGTTCAATCCGGTTGTGACAGATTTTTCCACGCAGCGTTACCTTTCCCTGTCCACCTTCATATCCGTGGATAATGGCGTTGGTCACTGCCTCCGATACCGCTGTTTTCACATCGGAAAGTTCCTCCATGGTAGGATCCATAGGTGCCATGAAAGCGGCTACCACCACTCTGGCCAGTCCCTCATTTTCCGAACGGCTGTCAAATGTAATGGACATTTCATTTTCTCGGTTCATATGCTTCGTTCCTTTCCTGGTATTTTGATATGATGCGGTACAGTCCCGACATGGAAAAAATCCGGTCCACTGACGGACTGATTCCTGTTACATATGTTTTTCCGCCTAAAAACTCCATTTTCCGGTTGCGCCCCAGCACCATACCGATGCCGGAACTATCCATAAATGTCATGCCCTCAAAATCAAAGATCAGCACACGCACATCTCCTTTTTCTATCTGTGTGTCAACTGTACGGCTTACCTGGTTCGCCATATGGTGATCCAGTTCCTCGCTCATATGTAAGATCAGGGTGCCACCCTTTCGCTCTAATGAATACATAGAAAACCTCCTGTTTCGACATTTTTTATAAGAAAAAAAGACCTGCAGATAATTTTACTTATCTGTAGGTCTTTTGGCTTACGGATTGTCTTTTTGTATTTTAACCGATCTGATTCAGATAACTCTGTGCCTGAGCTCCTGCGGAACTGCCGGCATCAATCTTCACTGCCTTGTTCAGCCATTTTTTAGCATTCTTTGTATCACCGCGGCGCATATAGCAGCGTCCCAGATACATCATGGCTTCCTGATTCTTTGTATCTAATTTCAGCACATTTTTAAATGTAGCAATGGCACGGTCGTAGGAAGTGTACATTTCCTGCCGTCCCTGGCTGATCATGCTGGCGATCTCTGTCTTGTTGATAACACCGATCTTGCTGTAGACGCTCTTGGCTTCGGCTGAGTCAAAATCTGACTTCTTGCAACCGGCCACGGCGGCAGCAGCTCCTACTTTATCATTCTTGAGATAGCACTTCATGGCCTTCATTAACTTCTCATAATTGGCCAGTTTGGTCTGTGCTTCTGTATCTCCGGACTCAATTTGTTTTTTCAGCTGATCCACCTGGTCTGTCAGAGACTTTTTCTCTTTCTCCAGTGAGGAAATCTGGCTGGACTGAACGGCTGCATCGTTGTTGGCATCCGTAATGTCACTGGCTCCTCCCAGGCCGGCCTTGTTCAGCGTTGGCCGGATCAGCACAAAACATACTACGATTCCGATGATGGCTCCGATAATGGTGTAAACCACCGGCATCATGGACTTTTTCTCTTCCTTGTAAGCACCTACCGGTGTCACATTGGCAAGAGGATCCTTCTTGTTACTCTTTTTCACCGGCGCAGAATCGGAACCGCTGCGGCTGGTATCGATCTTGGTACTGATCTCATGCAGATACTTCAGCGTGGTGGTATTATTAAAATCTACTTTTCTGGCACGGTTCAGACACTTGGCCGCTTTGCCGTAATCCTTGATATGGATATAAAGCAATGCCAACAACTGCTGTGCCCGGACAAAATGGGGATTCAGACTGACTACTTTCCGAAGCTGGATAATAGCCAGGTCCTCATTGCCTCCTTTGGCTGCTGCCAGAGCCGCATTATACTTTTTAATGGTCTGATTGGTGGCGTCTAACGCCGTCTGGTTCTTCTGAATGGTATTGATATAATAGTCCGCCAGATTTTCCTCCGGCTGGAGATATTTACTGAGAACCCACTCGCTCAAAGCGGCTACTGTCTCTCCCATTTCATAATAAACCAGACCCAGCAGGTTCCGGGCATCCGTATTTTTCTTGTTAAACTGCAGGCTCTTTTTCAAGATCACAACAGCACCGGACAGATCCCGTACCTTCGCTTTTTCAAGGCCCATATTATAGTAGGTATTGGATATTCGTCTAACATAATGAATGATGGACAGATCCTGTCCGCAGAAACCACAAACAGCACTGGTATCATTCACATTGGCATCACATTTTGGACATCTCATGTGTAGTAACCTCCTGTTTTACAATGTTCCCTTGGAATCCTGGATCAATTCTTTCACTATATCAGTCACATCGGCAAGATTATTATTGTATACAACATCTTCAACTTTTTCAACATCCATACTAGGCTGGAACTTTTCTAATTCTTCTTCAAAATTCAACATCTGACATACCTCCGTTCTTCTTCTAATCCCTGTATAACATAATAAACAGTTTAATAATAAAATGCAAGCAGTAAATATCGAAGATATGCGACATTTTTCAACTATTTCTCAAGTTGCGCCAGACGCTGCTGTACCTGTTCCATCATTCCTTTGTATTTTTCCAGTTTTTCACGCTCTTCAGCGATCTTCTTTTCCGGTGCCTTGTTTACAAAGTTTGGATTGCCAAGCATTCCCTGGGAACGCTTCAGCTCACCCTGGAGTTTTTTCTCCTCTTTTTTCAGACGCTCGATCTCTTTTTCAATGTCTACCAGTTCTGCAAACGGAATGTAAATAGTTCCGTCCGCAATCACAACAGATACTGCATCATCGGCAATACCGGCTTTGTCCTTCTGGAATGTCACATCGCTTGCCAGACCCAGGGTAGCAAAGAACACCTTATTTTCCTGGTAAATATCCAGCACGTCCTGCTTTTCTGACACTACGATGACGGATGCTTTTTTGCTTGGCGGTACATTCATTTCTCCGCGGATATTTCGGATGCCTTTTACTGCTTCTTTGATGCGCTCTACCTTGGCCTCATCCTCTGCAAAGTTTCTTTCTTCTGTGTAAACCGGCCAGTCGGAAACCATAATAGACTGCTCTTCATCATCCATCAGTGTACAGTAAATTTCCTCTGTGATAAACGGCATATATGGGTGCAGAAGTTTCAAAGCGTCTACCAGTACAGTCTTCAGTGTGTACAGTGCTGCTGCCTTGGTTGTGTCTTCTTCGTTGTACAGACGAGGTTTTACCATCTCGATGTACCAGTCGCAGAACTCTTCCCAGATAAAGTCATAAATCTTCTGTACGGCGATTCCCAGGTCAAATGTCTCCATCAACGCAGTAACATCTTTGGCCAGGTTGTTTACCTTGGACAAGATCCATTTATCTGCCTGAGTCAATTCTTCTTTCTTAACCTGACTGTAATCAACATTTTCATTCTGCTGGAAGTTCATCATGATAAAACGAGATGCATTCCATACTTTGTTGGCAAAGTTACGGCTTGACTCAACACGCTCCCAGTAAAATCTCATATCATTTCCCGGTGCATTACCGGTTACCAGTGTAAGACGCAGGGCATCGGCACCGTATTTGTCAATGACTTCCAGTGGATCGATACCGTTTCCTAAAGACTTACTCATCTTGCGTCCCTGGGAATCTCGTACCAGTCCATGGATCAGTACTGTATCAAATGGCACCTGACCGGTATGCTCCAGTCCGCTGAACATCATTCTCATAACCCAGAATGGGATAATGTCATATCCGGTTACCAATGTGTTGGTCGGATAGAAATATTTCATTTCTTCCGTATCATCCGGCCATCCCAGTGTGGAAAATGGCCACAGTGCGGAACTAAACCAGGTATCCAGTGTATCCGGATCCTGTCTCATTTCTTTTCCGCATTTTGGACAGGTGCAGGAGTTTTCCTTGGTTACTACCAGTTCTCCACAGTCGTCACAGTAAAAGGCCGGGATCTGATGTCCCCACCACAACTGACGGGAAATACACCAGTCACGGATATTTTCAAGCCAGTGGAAATAAGTCTTGTTAAAATGCTCTGGTACAAATTTGGTCTTGCCTTCTTTTACTGCGTCAATGGCTGGGCCGGCCAATGGTTTCATTTTTACAAACCACTGTTTGGAAACTCTCGGCTCTACCGTTGTACCGCAGCGGTAACAAGTTCCTACATTGTGGTCGTGGTCCTCCACTTTTACCAAAGCACCTTCTGCTTCCAGATCTGCTACGATGGCTTTTCTTGCCTCATAGCGGTCCATACCGGCATATTTTTCATATTCATCTACGATCTTAGCATCTTCTGTCAGCACATTAAGAACCGGCAGGTCGTGGCGCAGACCTACTTCAAAGTCGTTCGGGTCGTGGGCCGGTGTAATCTTTACAACACCGGTTCCAAATTCCATATCTACATACTCATCTGCGATCAACGGAATCTCTCTGTGTACCAGTGGAAGGATCAGCATCTTTCCTACCAGGTCTTTGTATCTTTCATCGTTTGGATTTACTGCTACGGCAGTATCTCCCAACAGAGTCTCCGGACGGGTTGTGGCCAGATTGATATAGCCGCTGCCATCTGCAAATGGGTAGCGCAGATGCCAGAAATGTCCCTGCTGGTCTTCGTACTCTACCTCTGCATCGGAAATGGATGTAAGGCAGTGAGGGCACCAGTTGATAATACGCTCGCCACGGTAGATCAAGCCTTTGTTGTAAAGATTTACAAACACTTCTTTTACTGCTTTGTTGCAACCTTCATCCATGGTAAAACGCTCTCTGTCCCAGTCACAGGATGATCCCATTTTCTTCAACTGGGAAACAATCCGGCCGCCATAGGTCTTTTTCCAGTCCCAGGCACGCTCCAAAAACTTCTCTCTTCCCAGATCTTCTTTGGTCAGCCCTTCCTGTTTCATGGCTTCCACGATCTTTGCTTCTGTGGCGATGGATGCATGGTCTGTTCCCGGCATCCACAATGTTTCATACCCCTGCATTCTCTTGAAGCGGATCAAAATATCCTGCAAAGTATTGTCCAGTGCATGTCCCATATGAAGCTGTCCTGTGATGTTTGGTGGTGGAATCACAATGGTATATGGTTTTTTGTCTGGATTTACTTCTGCGTGGAAGTATTTTTTGTTGATCCATTTTGAGTACAAACGATCCTCAATATCTTTGGGATCGTATGTTTTTCCTAATTCTTTACGCATACTAACCTCCTGAAATTAAACAATTAAAATGAGCCTGCCAGGACGACAAGCTCATCAATCTCTTCTATATCGCCACGACATGCCGCAAAGGACGACAATGCTGCCGTGGTACCACCTTCATTCAAATGTAAAAACATTCCTCATTAGACCGATAACGGGGTCATCCGTCGTCTCCTACTACTGTTCTCTGGTTCAGAAACGCTGTTTGGAAGCTACCTTCTGCCACTGCCTTGCCAAAACACCTTCCAGCCTGTGGGTGTCTCTCTCTGTGGGGGCCTGCTGCATACTCCTCTTCCGCACTACATTATCACGGATAATTTTAGCGAAAATGGGGGCGGTTGTCAAGGGGTGTCTGGTTTTTCAGTGGGTCGCCAGCATAGGAATTACTTTATGTTCCGTGGGCGCTTTCGCTACGACAAAGACGCAGAAGTATCGGCATGCACAGAACGCATGCCAGATACTTGCGCCTTTGTACCCACTCCACACAAAGTAATTTCTATGCAAGGCGGGAACTCTGAAAAGGCCAGCCACCAGGAGATGGATGGCCGATACTTTTTTCACATTCCAGTAATGCGGCAGAAATGTTCTGCGTGAAGTGGGTTTTAAGTGCGTCGGTATGAGGTGCTTGTATATGCTTTAGCATAAGCACCCATACCGCTACGCACTTAACTAGCGAAAGCGCCCACGGAACGCAAACTTTTCTGCCGCATTACGGAAATTGCAAAATATCATCCTCTAACCACCGGTATCTTCTTATCCATCTTCAATATATGGTTTTTCAGCCATGCCAGAAGATAGTCGATCAGTTCATACAGGGATTCCTGCTGGCTGTCATCGATTTCCTGCAGGTTCATATCGTTTAACTTATCTACAAAGGATTCGTGGGCCATCTTCTGGGCTTTCAGACCTTCATAGCCGATTTTTTCCATATAGGCTTCTTCGTCCCGGAAGTGTGTCTTTGTGTACTCTTTCAGTTCTTCCAGTATCTCCATGATCTGGTCGTACTTATCCGACAGAAGTTCCTCTTTCATAAGGTCATAGGCTTCTTCGATGATCCGGAACAGTCTGGCGTGTTCTTCATCCACCAACGGAATGTCGGTTTTATATTCACTGGTAAAAGCAAAAGGCGACTCTTTTTCTGCCTCGGTCATGGTGCCGATCATGATGTCACTTCCCAGGATATGGTGATACAGCCATTTTGCCAGGTACTGCACAAGATTTGCCAGGATGTCCCGGCTCTCCTCTTCACCGGTTCCGGACAGCTCGATGCTTTCAATCTTTGCGGCAAATTCCTGATGTTCTTTTTTCTGTCTCGGAAGTTCCGGATCCTTTATAGATTCCATATAAGCCTCTTCGTGGGCAAAATGCTCTCTGGCGTAGCGTCCCAGATGGTCTACGATATTGGCCACAATCTTTTCCGATGCCATTTTCTGATCAAGCAATTCCTGTGCTTCGTTGATCAGGCGAAACAATTCCTCATGCTCCTTATCAATTTCCTCGATGCCCAACCGGCAATCCTCTGTAAATGTATACATTCTAATCTACCTGCCTTTCTTCTGTGTTTTATTTTCTTATAAAAACAGGAATCCGGTCTAACGGTGCCTCCACATCGTACACCTTTCCTCCTGCATATTCTTTTCCGGTAGCTGCCTCCTGCCATGTGGTACTTGCCGGTAGATATACCTGTCTGGCCATAGCATGCTCATGACACACCGGTGCTACCAACAGTTTATCTCCATACATATATTCGTCGTAAATGTTCCAGCACGCTGTATCTTCCGGGAACTCGTAGAACAATGTACGCATGACCGGAGTTCCTTCTTCATGAGCCTCTTTCATCAGTCTCCTTGTGTAGTCTCTCATCTGCTCACGGATACCAATGTATTTTACGAAAATCTCATAAGCTTCTTCCCCGTAACTCCACACTTCATTGTCAGCTCCGGTCCACTCTCGTTCCACGCCGCGGCGGTCAAAGATTTTTTCTCCCGGCATGCGAAGTCCATGAAGCCGCATAACCGGACAGAAAGTTCCAAACTGAAACCAACGGATCAAAAGTTCCTTAAAATCATCACTTTCCACATTGCCTCCGTGGAAACCGCCAATATCCGTAGTCCACCATGGAATGCCGGCCAGTCCCATGTGAAGTCCGGCGCACAACTGCTTTCTGAAGTCCTCATAACTGGACCAGATATCTCCGGACCACACCAGGGCACCGTACCGCTGACTGCCTACCCAGGCACAGCGCACCAGGTTCACAATATCCTGCTGCCCCATGTCTTTCTGGCCTTCATAAAAAAGTCGGGAATATTCTCTCGGATACACATTTCCCACCTTGGATACCGGTCCTGCGTGGTACTGGTACATTTCATAATTATAATTGGTAAACTCCGGCTCCGCCTCATCCAGCCAGAATGTGCGGATCCCCAGATCTGCATAATTCTTTTTGCACTTTTCCCATACATACTGACGGGTCCGTGGATTGGTGGCATCCATAAATACATTGTTGCCGTGGAAGATCATCTGGGCATCCACACCGGCACTCTGTTTTACCAGAAGGCCCTGCTGCTTCATTTCCTCAAAATTCTCACTGCCCCATTCCACCTGCGGCCATACCGACACCATAGTTTCAATCCCCCATTCATGAAGGGTATCTACCATCTTCTTTGGTTCCGGGAAAAATTCCTCTTCAAAACGCCAGTCGCCGCAATGTGGCCAGTGATAATAATCGATCACCAGCACGTCCAGCGGGATGCCCCGGTCTTTGTACTCCTTGGCCACATCTAACACCTGCTGCTGGTTGTAATAACGAAGTTTACACTGCCAGAATCCCAGGCCGTACTCCGGCATCATGGGCACTTTGCCCACACAGTCCGCATACTGTCTCTCAATCTGTGCCGGCGTCTTTCCTGCCGTAATCCAATAATCCAGTTTATCTGCCGCATTGGCTACCCACTCCGTTGTGTTTTTTCCAAAATGCACCTCTCCTACAGCCGGATTGTGCCAGAGGAAACCATATCCTTCACTGGAAAGATAAAAGGGCACACTGGCCTGGGAATTTCTGTGAGCCAGTTCCAGGTTGCATCCTTTCAGATCCCAGATTTCCTGTTGATACTGTCCCATGCCATATATTTTTTCATCCGGGTCTGCCTCAAAAGATGCTTTCAGCCGATAGCCGCCTCCCGGCAGTGCCTGAAAAAATCTGGCTTTTCTGGTAAGGGCTCCCCCGCCGGATATCTCTCTCAACAGCACTTTTCCAGTTTCATCGCAAAAAGTGATCTGCAGTGCATTCCCCCACTCCTGTACGAAAAGTTCCGCCCGGATACTGCCATTTTGAATACTGGCATGGCGCATATCCTCCACCCGGATCTTCACATCCCTGTCTTCCTGAGGCAGCAAAGCAGATTCACCGGATGGGATCTGATCCATCAGAGAAGACTGGACTCTCAGGCTGTTCTTTCCCCAGCCCTCTATTTTTAAAAGTTCTCCTTCATTTCGAAAATAAATTGCTTTATCAGTCACTTGAAAAAATTCCATACAATACCTCCGTATGTTTGTTATTATAGAATAAAATACAAAGAGCGGAAACCCCCTTTTGAGATTTCCGCTCCGCATAAGTATTTGTTTACTTACTTAACTTTTACGGTAATAGTTTTTACTGCCTTTTTATATTTGCTTGTTTTAGCAGCTGTGATCTTGATCTTAACAGTTCCTTTTTTCTTACCTTTGATAACAAGTTTTCCTTTTTTGAAGGTAGCAGTCAGGATTTTCTTATTCTTCTTCGACAACTTCTTCATGGAAAGTTTGCCCTTAGAGTTTACTGTCACTTTCAGTGTCACTTTCTTTTTCTTCTTCACAGTTACTTTGCTGACTTTCTTTTTGCCTTTCTTCACTGTGATCTTGGCAGTTTTCAGTGTTACTTTTGCCTTGTTTGAAGTGCTTGGCTTCACGGTGCTGTTTCCGCTGTTGTTTGTATTGCCTGCCGTGCTGTTATTACTGTTTCCGCTGTTGTTATTGCTGTTATTATTGCTTGTCTGTGTCAGGCTGGTTGCGGTTGCATACTTGGTAGAAAGTGCCTGTATTTCTCCGGCTGACAAGGAACGGCTGTACATCAGTACATCGTCCAGTGCGCCTTTGAATACTGCATCCCAGGCATTCACACCAAAGAATACTCTGGCACCTGTGTTGGTCATGATACCTTTTGCAATGTTTCCAGTCTGTACTGCCACACCATCTACATACAAGGTAGCGGTTACTGTGTTTGTGGCACTGCCTGCTTTGCTTCCGTCTACTACCAGAGCTACATGCTGCCATTTATCTGCTTCATAAGCACCGGTTCCGGCGTTTTCAATATAGCTTCCTTTCCTGGACCAGATTCTTGCATCCGTTGTCAGATTCAGCCAGTACTCCGGTGAGAATGTTCCGGCTGTCAGGGTTGGGTTGAAGTTGTTTCCAACGCTGGATGCTTTCATCCAGTAACTAATGGTGTAACTTTCTCCCAGTTTGCTGGCATCATCCAACAGTTCAACGCCGTATGTTCCAGGAAGTGTCAGTGCCTTGCCTACGACCCCCTGCTCATAACGGAGAGCGGCATTGTTCTTGGCCGGGTTAAAGCTCTTTGTTACACCAGCGGCACCGTCCGCTTTATCATCAAAGGTAAGCGCTTTCACCAGACCGGACTTAAGATCGATACCTGTATAATCTCTTGTTACCTGAATGGTGTATTCTTTTGCTACTTCAAAGTTCTGTGCATAAACCTGTACGGCAATGTCTGTTACGGCACCGTTCAAGGTCAGTTCCTTCTCGGCCGTTTCATCCACTGCATTACCTGCTACTGCTACATATCCGTCGTTATCTGCCAGAGTAAATTTCACTTTCGGCTGTTTGTTGTATGGACATGTGATCTTATAAACACCTTTGCTGTCCGGTATAATGGTTTTTCCATCATACTCAAGTTTGGTCAGGGAGTTGGCTGTCTTGTAAACACGAACCATGTCCAGACTCTTGTTTACACGGGCAGAATTTTCTGTATCTGTACCGGCAAATGTGATGGTGATCACTTTGTATGTGACGGTTTTGCCATTTTCAACGACCTTCAGGTCTTTTTCATTGGCTTTCACTACACTCTGTGGAATCTTATAAGCTACCTGGTAGTAATCCTCTGTATCACTTTCTGAAATAGTTCTGTTTACTACCGTGGCTTTGCTGCTATCCAGTTTTTCGTTGGTAATGACGGTGTCACCCACGGTAATCTTCATTGGTTTGCCATCATCTTCCTTAGCATAGGTTACCAACAGATAGTTGTCCTGTGTATCATCTACTTTCATCTTGTAACCGAAGGATCCGCCTGCTGTTGCTTCACGGCTCAGATCCGGTGCATCTTTTCCGATGGAACCGTTGTCTACCAGACCGTCTTTTGAATCATCCTCCAGGATGAAACGCTCCTCGTACTGGCCACGGCCGCACTGTGCGATGCTGTCAATGGCGGTTGCTTCTTTTCTCTTGGCATCTTTTTCATCAATAATGGCGGCAGAACCACGGCCGTCTGCATCTACATAATAGTTCCAGTAAATACCATAATTTTCTGCATCCTGATTGTAGTGAGTTGTGAATTTATACTTGAAGTTAGTTCCCTTCAAAGTAAAGTTCATGGAGTCTCCATCTTTTACAAGATACTTGTTGATGTTCTTGATAAAATCTTCCACCGTTTCCTCACTGCTGATGCCGATGGTATCGTTGCTTACTGCCTTAGCAGATGGCACGGTAACGGCAACACCGTGAGAAGTGGTAGTCTGTTTTGCTGTTCCCAGTTTGGCACTCAGTACAAACGGACCATATTTGAATCCGTAGGTTGTCTGGCCATCCGGCAGATTGCTTGCTGTTACTTCCATTGGAAGTTTTACGGTAATCTTGGTTCCCTCTGCTACTTTGTCTGCCGGGATCACAATATATCCGCCGCGGGTCTTGTAATCATATTTTGTTCCGTCAATCTGTACTTCCGGAGTTCCGTCCACTACCCAGTCAGGAATTCTCAAACGAAGCTCCATCTCCTCTGTCTTGTCACTGACTTCCAGAGTCATGGTGTCACTCTTGCTGAGATCACCGGTCTGTTTGATGGTGTAGCCATCCTGTTTCAGGATAGAAGCAAGATACTGGTTTACGATAACGATATTGTCTTTCTTGAAGTAAATGCTGTCCTGCAGTTTTGTAAAGTTTTCATAACCGGATCCTGTACAGCACCAGAAGTTGCTGTCCAGTGTACCAAATACTTTCTGGTATCCGGATGCCATTGGCTGGAAATACATGGTAAGACCGGTCTCATGGTTCTGGGATGACATGATGGCATTGATCAATGTATTTTCATAGTAATCTGCATATTTTTTCTCGCCGGTAATGATAAACAAACGACGGCTGAGTTTCAGCATATTGTATGTATTACATGTTTCGTTGTTACATACAGTACGCTCTTTGTCCAACACATTGTCTGCACCAAAGTGCTCATCCTCACTGTTACCTCCGGTAATGTATGTATGACGGTCGATTACCATCTGCCAGAAGGCTTCTGCATACTGAAGGTACTTGGTCTGAGTGTTGTCTGTTTCGTAACGGCACAGAGCCCCAAGGAACTTAGGAATGGTTGTGTTGGCATGTTTGTTGTTCAAAATGTTAGAAGTTCCGGCCAGCACACTTTCAAACAAGGATGTCTCATCGAATTTATGAGCTGCTGTCTTGAACACTTCTTTGTTGGAATAGTTTGTTACTTTGTAAAGCTGATATAAAGCATCGTTCATACCGCCGTACTCTATGCTGAGGACCTTATTATTGGTAGTGGTGCTCCATTTATTGGCACGGTTAGAAATCCAGACCCCCAGGCTGTTTGCTATTTCCAGGGCTTTCTCATTGCCTGCTACTTCATAAGCATCCGTAACACCTGCCAGGATCTTGTGCATGGTGTACCATGGAACCCATGCCTGTGTACTGATGTTGGAAAGTCCTGACTCTACATTGTCAAACTGAAGATCCGGATCATTTTTGAATGAATCATTTGGCAGAGTAGCACCAAAGATATATCCTTCATAGTTAGTTCCTACGGTCTTCTGCTGGCAGTCATACAGCGCATCGATAATGTAGTTCAGACGCTCTGTCAATGCTGCTTTTTCCTCTGCTGTCACACCTGGGTTAACAATACCCTGTGCTATGGCTGATATATAGTGGCCCAGTGTGTGCCCACCGATCAGAGAATCTTCCCAGCCGCCGCCATAACGGGTTTTGTTTTTCATGTATGTAGCAATCTCGGAAGTTGTCATCTTCGTCACACCGGATTTGGTATTATATACATAACACGCTGTCTGACGGAAACCTGCCAGCAAACGGTCTGCATCCAGTGCCAGGAGATTCTTTACATCCAGTTCCAGTGCATTGTCATAGTAAGCATCTGTCACTTCTACGGATTTTTTCTCATATAATTCTGCGCCCATCAATTCGTTTTCAGCCAGAACCGTAACGGTAAATTTCTTCTGTTTGGAAACTTCTCCGGATTTAACGGTAGCGGTCAGCACTACATCTACATCGTCTTTTGCCGGACGGGTTACTTTACCGGTTTTAGAAATTACGCTTTCATTGCTGGATTCCCAGGAAATCGTACTTCCCGCTTTGCTTCCTGTTGTTGGAAGTTCCAGATCGTTGGTTGCTGTGGATGGAATACTGAGAGCATCCATATCCGTTGCTACATTACCTGCATCTCCTGCTTCTTTAATGGTAATGTATGTCATATTGATAGCCAAGTTGCTGCTTCCTGTTGCTCTGGCTCCCAATACAAGTTCGCCGCCTGTTACTTTGACAGTTCCTGTGGCTACACCGGAATTGGTTGCTACTTCAAAGTTCTCTTTGATAACCTGTTTATTGCTGCCATCCGGATAGGCATATACAGATGGAGACTGGGATACGCTCCATGGATCTGCAAAGCCGATCTCAACATAATACTCGCCATCTTCCAGTTCAAATTTGTAATCCAGGTGACGAGTTTTGCTGGCATCCATGTTGTGCTCTTTTTCATACTGGTTTTTGGTGTATCGGTTAGACGCTGTCTTAGAAGTCTGATCCGAACCGACCTGCTCGTTTGGCCAGGTCCAGTCTGTACTGACACCGCCAACCAGGCACTCTCCTGCTCCGTTTTTCAATGGACTGCTGATGGTATCATCAATTCCCCATTTGTAACCTGTTACTTTGTCTGTACCATAAGCCTGATCGGTCACACTGTTGTGTGTTCCCAGAGGGCCGTCCTCCGGTACTGTTGTAGGATCCAGGTCACCACAGTCTACTGCATAGATGATAGTCTCATCTTCTCTTGTCTGTGGGGTACCTGCAGCCTTGGCAACGATTCCCATATCCGGAATGATGCTTGCTACCATCGCTGCTGCCATCGACACAGCGACTACCCTTTTGCCGACTCTAAAAAACTTCTTTTTCATAGTCTCTTCCTTTCTTTTTTATTTTTTTATTACATTTATTGTAACATGGTGCCCCTCATCACTCCATGCTAATAGGTTTCATTTGTTATAAAAAAGTTTTGTCAAAAAGTTAGTTCAGGTGTGATTTTCTCCTTGTAGTCTGTATGTTTTTTCTATATAATCCTAATAAAGGATTCTTTTTTTGTATATTTTTTCTATTGCATTTGATTGGAGGTTTCAAAAAGTTATATGGGGTTCTTAGATTTTGATATAAAAGAACCGGTCCATCTGAACTGGACCGGCAAATTCATTGCACCGGATGAGAACTGGGTTCATATCAGCCGGGCACTGACTGATTTTGAATTGATCGTCATGACGGAGGGGGATCTGTACATCGCTGACACAGAAGGCGAATATGTGATCCACCAGGGCGAATACCGCCTGATGTGTCCTACCAGCCACCAATACGGTTACCATTCCTCCCAGTGCACCTTTTACTGGACACATTTTTCCTACCATAATTTTGAAAATAATGTAGGGCGTCCTGAGCCGGATTCTGTCTCTCTGCCTCTTCCGGCGGAAAGCACCCACATTATTTTGCCGGAGCAGGGCAGTATCCCCCGACTGGACCGGATGATCGTACTGTTTAAGCAGTTGCAGGACTGTAACCGCAAATACCGCAACATCAATCAGGACAATCACACCCTCACAGCCATCCTGTGCGAGTTGTACAGCCAGCTCTACCTTTCCGGCAGCAAAACCACTATGAAAGGGGAGCAGATGCAGCTCTACACTGACATCGTAGACTACATTTCCTGGCGGATCCGGGAGAACATACGGGTCAGCGAGATTGCCGCTTATTTTGGTTATAATGAAAAATATATTACTACTTTTTTCAAAAAATCTTCCGGGGTTTCCCTGAAAAGTTATATTCTTTCACGGAAAATGGAACTGGCCCAGGCACTGCTGACAGACACCAATCTTCCCATTGCCCAGATCGGCTATGAAATTGGTTTTTCCGATAATCACAATTTTTCCAGTGCATTCAAAAAAGTGACGGGCCAGAGCCCGTCAGCTTATCGCAATTCTTATGCAGAACGAATGTTATTTCACCAGTGAGGCTTATCAGGCCTCACTTTTCTCTTCCAGCTGGGTCTGTCTCGCGTTCATGACATCCCGCAGATCTTTGAGATACAGAATGGTGGTGATGACACATACAAGAGGCAGTAGCATGGCGAAACTGCGGATAAAATATCCCAGGATCGAAGCCGCCTGTGTAATAGCCACATTCTGCCACGCCACCGTCAGCCGCCGGGTGTGGTACTCTCCTTCTTCTTCCTCTTCCCATCTGGCAAAAAGATCGGCAGGAATCTTGGTAAAGTAGATCAGTGCCCCGATCTCAATCAATTTCACACCCAGAACAAAAGCATAAGCGTGAGGGATCTGAGCCGTCAGTCCCAGACCGTCAGACACAAACCGCAGGATCATCAGAATCGCCATTGCCGTGACTCCTGCCGCATTCCGGCCAAAGACCGGATCTTCTTTTTTTAATTTATGATACGCTACAGCCATAACAATATACCCGATAAATGGCGGGAAAAGCACAAGCTGGCTGTTTTCAAAAGGACTTATGCACAAAATAATGTTAGTGCTTAACATCATCAGCAGATATCCAACCCATAATTTTTTCATTTTCCTGTACCTCCCAAATTGGTTACTACATACTCGGATTTGCATCCTGTTTTAAATTCTATCTGTTGGCGGATCCACTCTTCCTGCAGGTTTTCGCCGATGACGATAAGAACACTCTGTCCCATGTCTATAGCCCGGATCTCTGTCTTTTTCTTTGTGGCATTTACTTCATACCACTGGTCCTTTTCCTTGTAAAAACCTTTTACCCGGAATACCCTGCCCGCCTCCTCGCTGTCAAACAGTTTGGGAAGTGCCTGCCGGATCTGTTCCGGAGAGGCTTTTGGCTCCAGAAGATATACACTGTCAAAGGCATCCTCTTTTTCAAACCACGGGATCTCCACATCCGCTGTGGCATATCCACTGTGCCGGATCTGTTCCCACTGGGTTTCATCCATGTTTTCCCAGTCTTCTGCCAGTGTTTTTTCTGCCAGTTTCTGCCTGCTTCCAAACTGCTCCATTAATTTCTGGAAGTAAGCCAGGGCCGACTGACTTTCCCTGGTCTGCTCCGGGGAAGTCTTGCTGAGGACCACGATACCAGCTCTGGCAAGCTGGGCCGCCAGAAGAGCTGACGCCTTCTCAGAAAGATTCTGCTCCGTCGTCACATCCGCTATGGCAATGACATTTCCGATCTCATACCAGCGGTTCAGAGGTTCTTCTTCCAGCACATCGAAAAATTCATCGGTATCAAAAATGCCGGAAGGTTCCACCAGGATCCTGTCATACCCAAGCATGCCCATGGCAATGAGTTTGGTCTTAAACCGCCTTTTGTGGCAGTCATAATCGCAGCCGCCGCTGACCATCTCCACATCGCAGCCTGCGTCCTGCAGGTCCGATAGAAGCATCCGGTCTACATTGACCGCGCCAAAATCATTTTCCAGAATGCCCAGGTTTTCTCCCTTTTCCATGAGATAAGAACCATATTTTTTTATAAAAGTTGTTTTGCCGGATCCTAAAAATCCGGTGATCAGATCGATTTTTACCATATTCTGCCTCATACAAAAAAACTCCCCATTTGTCAACTCAAACCGGGAGTTTTGTTTTTTATTATGAAAGTTTGCCGCCTTTGGAGCCTTTTACACCAGACAAGGAAGACTGGTTCAAAATATTGGTGTCAAAGGTAAAGGTCAGGTTCTGCTCTTCGCGGACACGCTTCAGTGCCAGCTGAATCATGCGGTCCAACAATTCTTTGTAAGGAACCCCTACCGGCTCCCAGAGATAAAATGCCAGGGAACCTGGGATCGTGTTGATCTCGTTAAAGTACAGATTTCCATTTTCCTCATCGATCATAAAGTCGATACGGGCTACGCCGTTACAGCCCAGTTTCTGGAAAGATTTTACTGCAATCTCTCTTACCTCTTCTCTTTTCTCCGGTGTCAGTTCTGCCGGGATCTTTCTTGATACACTGGCCATGCCCTTGGAACCGCCGTTTTTAGAGTTGTTGCTCAGGTATTTATCCTCGTAACTCAGAATATCCTTTGTATGAAGAGGCTCTTCACACTCGGATGCAATGGCGTCGTTCTCGTCACCTAAAACAGAACAGTTGATCTCACGGAGTTTCGTGATAGCATGCTCAACGATTACCTTGGATGCATAGGAAAAAGCATCATCAATGGATTTGGTCAGTTCCACCCGGTTCTTAGCCACGCTGATTCCTACACTGGAACCTAAGTTCAGAGGCTTTACGATGGCCGGATAACCGATCTCTTTTTCTACTGTATCTAACAATGTGTCCATCTCTGCATATTCGGATGTGGTAAAACATACACAATCCAGTACCGGGATTCCGTTATCTTTTAAAACTGCCTTAGACACATATTTATCCATTCCTACAGCGGATGCTGTTACATCACATCCTACAAACGGAATACCGATGGTTTTTAAATATCCCTGCAGGGCACCATCTTCTACATTGGTTCCATGTACGATTGGGAAAGCAATATCAATCTCGATCTCCGGTTTCTTACCAAAACGCTTCTGTGGATAAGGAACCAGGCTGACTTTGTTTTCCTCGTTTACCAGGATCACACGCTGGGATTTTGCCATCAACTCATCAATGTGCTTGTATGACTCAATCTTGCCTACATCTTCTCCGATAAACATCTGGTTATTTTTGTTGATATATACCGGAATCACCTCATACTTATCGGTATCCATGCTCATGATCGCCTGAATACCGGAAATAATCGATACTTCATGTTCTACGCTTTTACCGCCAAACATCATTGCCACTTTTGTCTTCATCTGCTTTACTCTCCTTTAATAATTGTCCGGAAGATCGTTTTCCAGCAAAATAAACTTATGACCTTCGTCTTTTATACTATATGCAAAAGACAATGCATCTTCAAGGGTGTCATATACATGACATTTTTCCTCTGAAAATCCAGAATCCAAAACACCTTTTTTAATCGGCTCCGTATGCTTTCTTCCTACTAACAATATATAATCACAGCAGGCCGCCGCATAGGTACCAAACTTATAATTGTACTGCTCTTCCTCCTTGCCAAGTTCCACCATTCCCGGAGTAATGAGGATCCGCACACCGTCAAACATAGCCAGTGTTTCTACTGCAGCCTTGGAGCCTACCGGGTTCGAGTTGTAAGCATCATCGATAATGGTTACTGCTCCCCGCTCGATCATCTGCAGTCGATGTGCCACCGGCTGGATCCGCCGAACCGGCACTCTCAGATCCCGCAGCGAAATTCCCATGGAATTGGCAACGGCGATGGCACCTACTACATTGATGACATTGTGCTCACCTACCAGTCTCATCTGAAAACGCTCGCTTGTTCCATCCGGTGCTGTCACGGTAAACTCAGTTCCCAGCTGGGACAACTGAATATCCGACGCCTGATAGCCTTCCCCCGTTGTCTGGGAACGATAGAAGATCTTGTTTGCGTAAGCATCACTGTTGCCTGTTACATACTCGTTGTCTCCATTTAAGAATAACATACCATCTGCCGGCAGGGCATCTGCCAGTTCATATTTGGTATGAACGATATTGTCCATGTTAAAAAAAGTCTCCAGATGCTGTGGACCTATGGAAGTGATAACACCATGGTGGGGATGAACAATATCGCAGATTTCCTTGATATCCCCCACATGTCTGGCTCCCATTTCACACACAAAGATCTCATGGGTGCTTTTTAAGGATCCACGGATGGTTTTTACAACACCCATCGGTGTATTATAACTTTCCGGTGTGATCAGTACATTAAAATGATCCTGCAGCAAAGTCTGCAGATAATATTTTACACTAGTTTTTCCATAACTTCCGGTAATACCGATGCTCGTCAGACCCGGTACTTCTTTTAACATTCTCTTGGCGTCATTGATAAAATGATTGGTGATCATTTTTTCTGCCGGCCGGTTAATGAGGTTTACCAGCAGCAACGCTGTCATCTGCAGCGATATAAGTACTGCCGCCGTTCCCGGCACATAGTTCACACCGCAGAAAATCCACACAAGAGCAAGGATGATCCCATTCACAATCACATCCGTTGCCACCTGACGGCGCACTCTCATGGTATACACCAGTTTTTTCTTTGTATTGCTCTTTCGCAGGTACGCATAGTACTTGCAAAGGACCAGATTCCACAAAATCAGAAATATCATGGTCACTCCATGAGGACAGATCAGAGCCACTATTCCAAGAATCCCGTTAGGGATCAAAAGGGCCTGTTTTTTCCAGTTTTTGCGGATCCACCCCACATGTTCCATGTTTTTGTAGCCCATAAGCTGGAACATATGAAGATTGTATCTGGCAGTCAGAAGGGCTGCCGGGATGGCTGTCACCAGCGCAAGAATCATTGTTATCGTAAAAAACATATCGTTTCCTCTCTTATAATTATATCACACGGAGTATCGTTTTTTCTATTGGTCTACGCCAAAATAAGACCGCATGATCCCGGCAAATACGCCCGGATTTTCCAAAAAGCAGAAATGACCGGTTCCCGGTATCACTGCCAGACCGGCACCCGGAATTTTTTCTTCCATCAAGTGTGCATCGGCAATGGGTGTGGCGGTGTCTAAGTCCCCCCAGATCAGAAGGGTATCTTGCTTGATGCGGGGCAGACATTCTGTCAGATCTTCATTCACTGCCTTTACCATACAGGCGCGCATCATCGGGGTAGAATTGCGGTAATCCGCAGATCCCTGCCGGTTCTTCCACTCATCCACCAGGTTGGGGCAGAGTTTGTAGACCAGTTTCATGTTTACGATCTTTTTGACCATCTTATACCGACGGATCTTGCGTTTTTGTTTTTTTGTCTTTTTCGGCAGGATCCCTGCACTATCCATCAGCACAATACGGCCAATCTTAAATGGGATCTCAGGTCTGCTGGCCAGCTTAATGATCACCCGGCCGCCGTAAGAATGTCCCATCAGCGTCACTTTTTTTATATCCAATGCATCCAGAAATTTAATAACAAAATCTGCATAATCATCCACCGCCCAAGGCTCTCTCGGCTCATCACTGCCGCCAAATCCCGGGAAGTCCAGCTGGATCACACGGCACTTGCTGTTGATACAGGCAGCCACCGAATCGTACATAGACAATTCAGTTCCCCACCCCTGTAGGATCAATACCGTCTCTTCTCCTTCACCGGTGATCTTGTAGCAAATATTGTAATCATCTATTTTTATGTTCATACTTTTCCCCTGCACTTTTCAATCTATGATATTCACACGATATTATACCACAGCCGTTGAAAGTTGTCATCCTTTCATTGAGGGAAGTTTGTAGCGGGGGCTGGTTGGGGCTTTTGGTAGTGTCTCGTCATGAGGCAGAAAAAGTTTGCGGTCCGTGGGTGCTTCCGCTAGTTAAGTGCGTAGCAGTAGGGGCACTGAAACCACCAGTGCCTCCTACTGACGCACTTAAAACCCACTCCCCACAAAGTTTTTCTGCCCCATGACGGAATACTAAAAGGCCGGCAACGGTGCCCCCGATATTCCCCAAAACGATCGTAATCCTCTCCCAAAATAACCACCGAATCCCCCTCTTAAATGTTAATACAAAAAAGGTTCAATGTGATTGAGACTTAAACGCAAAGCGTTTCCCGTCTCAATCACATGAACCTTTTTTAATATTTATAACTCAAGAATAACGATGAGTCAGTATATTACTTCTGTGGGCCAGCACTTACCAATGCTTTTCCTGCATCGTTTCCTTCGTATTTTGCGAAGTTCTTGACGAAACGATCTGCCAGATCTTTTGCTTTTGTCTCCCATTCGGAAGCATCTGCATAAGTATCTCTAGGATCCAGGATTCCTGCATCTACACCAGGAAGTTCGGTTGGTACTTCAAAGTTGAAGTAAGGGATCTTCTTAGTAGGTGCTTTGTTGATATCTCCGCTGAGGATCGCATCAATGATTCCACGAGTATCTTTGATAGAGATTCGTTTGCCGGTTCCGTTCCATCCTGTGTTAACCAGGTATGCCTTAGCACCGCTCTTCTCCATCTTCTTAACAAGTTCCTCTGCATACTTAGTAGGATGCAGTTCCAGGAATGCCTGTCCGAAACATGCGGAGAATGTAGGAGTTGGCTCTGTGATTCCACGCTCTGTACCAGCCAGTTTTGCTGTAAATCCTGAAAGGAAGTAGTACTGTGTCTGCTCTGGTGTCAAAATAGACACTGGAGGAAGTACTCCAAATGCATCGGCAGAAAGGAAGATAACATTCTTAGCTGCTGGTGCAGAAGAAATTGGACGAACGATATTCTCAATATGGTCGATCGGATAGGATACACGAGTATTCTCTGTTACGCTCTTATCAGCAAAATCAATCACACCGTTATCATCCAATGAAACATTCTCAAGAAGTGCGTCACGACGGATCGCATTGTAGATGTCCGGCTCAGACTCTTTGTCCAGGTCAATAACCTTAGCGTAGCATCCACCTTCAAAGTTGAATACACCATTGTCATCCCAGCCGTGCTCGTCATCACCGATCAAGAGACGCTTAGGATCTGTAGACAAGGTAGTCTTACCTGTTCCGGAAAGTCCGAAGAAGATCGCTGTGTTCTCACCGTTCAGATCTGTGTTTGCAGAACAGTGCATGGAAGCGATTCCTTTCAATGGAAGGTAGTAGTTCATCATGGAGAACATACCTTTCTTCATCTCTCCGCCGTACCATGTGTTGATGATAACCTGCTCGCGGCTTGTAATATTAAATACAACAGCGGTCTCTGAATTCAGTCCCAGTTCTTTGTAGTTCTCTACTTTTGCCTTAGAAGCATTGTAAACAACGAAGTCCGGCTCAAAATTTTTCAACTCTTCTTCTGTTGGTTTGATAAACATATTTGTTACAAAGTGTGCCTGCCATGCAACTTCCACGATAAAACGGATTGCCATACGGGTATCTTTGTTTGCTCCACAAAAAGCATCTACTACAAACAATCTCTTGTTTGACAGTTCTTTGATCGCAATGTCTTTTACTGCATTCCATGTCTCTTTAGATGCCTTATGGTTGTCATTCTTGTATTCGTCAGATGTCCACCATACAGTGTCTTTGGAATTTTCATCCTCTACGATGAATTTGTCCTTAGGGGAACGTCCTGTATATACTCCAGTCATTACATTAACTGCACCAAGTTCGCTCTCCTGTCCTTTTTCGAAGCCTTCAAGATCAGATTTTGTCTCTTCTTCAAATAACTGCTCATATGAAGGATTATAAACAATCTCTGTAGTTCCACTAATGCCATACTTGCTCAAATCAATATTTGCCATCTTACATTTAACCTCTTTTCTTTTATAGTAACCTGATATCTACTTGGAAATGCAGGTTCTGCAGTGTTAATTGGATCCGTTCTTATGGGAAATCCAACTACTACATGATAGTATACCGAATCTGTCCGAAAAAATCAATAAAAACTTGGTTCATCCAATGTCATTGACTTTCTCTTGTTTTTTTGTTAAAATTACATAAATTTTGATGAAAGGATGTGTGTGTGATGTTTTATCAACAGCGGCGGTCAGTCTGCCTGTATCTGGCAGTCATTATGGCTTTTTGCGGGATTCTTGCCGGTTTTGACCAGTTTGAACCCTCTTTTGCCATGAGCACCGCCTCTGACGATGTCCGGGTAGAACAGTCCATTGCTTCTCTTTCCGAGAAACTTTTATGCACCAGCGAAACAAAAGGTTCCAGCGATATTGTTCGCTCTCTTGAAAAGAACCACCAGGTGTTAAAATGTCGCAAAACGGACTTTGTTCCTCTGCGCCTTTTGCTTTTGCCGGAGACTCGTTTCACTTACACAGACGAAGCAGAGCCGGATTACTCCCTGCCTGCTCCTCTGGAGACCATCACGCAGTACATACATCGTTCCGACGGCAAAAAACGCTGCTCATTTTTCTAAACATATTATAAGTTTGATGCAAAAAAATCAGTGAGGCCCGCTGTGTACCAATTCGCCAGTGCGCTGTTCATTGTGCATAGTATGTCGGGCCTCCTTGTGAATTATGGAGGAATGAAACATGAGTAGTGTTGGAATTATTTTAGCTGTTGTCGTAGGTATTGCTATTTTAGGTCTGGTCGTGTGGACCTACCGTTGGGAAACTTCCGGAGATGACTACAACGAAAACAACGACAATGTAAGCAAGGCGGATTCCGCCAAATAAATCTTGATACAAGCAACCTAAAGTCACCTAAAAAAAGAAGTTTATCCCGTGGAGATTGGCGGCTGACGCCCCTTTTCTCCAGTTGGATAAACTTCTTTTCTATTATACAAAAAACATTTTAATGAAATATTTTCTCTCTTTTACCCTATCTTTTTGATCTGTTTTGCCACTCCCGGTGCCACAAGACCCGCCAGTACCATCTTTACCAGGTCGCCGATCAAAAATGGGAATACACACAATGCCAGTGCCGCTACCACACCGGTTCCTGTAGACACACAGAACCAGGCTGTACCAAATATGTACGCAATAGCAGTTCCCAGGATCATTCCCAGCAAATGCAGGAAAAAGTTCTCGAACTTCTCAATGAACAATCCGCATACCAGCGTCATAAGGATAAATCCGATGAGATATCCACCGGTTGGGCCTGCCAGTTTGCCCACACCACCGGCAAATCCGGAAAAGACAGGAAGTCCAACCATCCCCAGCAAAAGGTATACTACATAACTGATCAATCCTCTCTTCCATCCAAGGAAATACAATTCAAAGTAGATCACAAAGTTGGTCAGTGAGATGGGTACCGGTCCGATAGGAATGGACAGCGGTGCCAGAACACAGGTTACAGCAATAAATAAGGCCATCAGTACCATATTTTTCAGATCAAAAACTTTTTCTTTTTCATTCATTTAATTATCCTCCACAAAATGTCGCATCCCGCTTCAGCAGAATGGTTTTTTATTTGATTATTCTTCCCATTTCTTCAAACATATCCATATCCTCGGCAATGGTGTTTCCTACAGTAGTCAGCATATCGCCGGTGATGGTGGCATTGGCGCCTGACTCAAACAAGATTTTTCCACCTTCTTCAAAGCGGTTTCGTCCTGCTGCCATCAGCACATAGGCTTCCGGATTCAGATATCGGAAGATTGCCACTGTCCGCAGCACATCTTCTTTGGGGATTGGCTCCATACCTTCATACGGGGTTCCCGGAATCGGAGACAATACATTAATAGGAATGGAAGTAACTCCCAGTTCCGCCGTCCAGAAGGCCATATCCACTCTGTCTTCCCAGGTTTCTCCCATACCGATGATACCACCGGAGCACACAGACAAACCGGCCTCTTTTGCCATTTTTATCTCCCGCACCTTATCTTCAAATGTATGGGTCGTGCAGATATTAGGGAAATTTCTCTTTGATGTCTCAATATTTTCATGATAGCGTTCCACGCCTGCCTCTTTCAGTGCCACAAACTCCTCTTTGCTCAGCAATCCATGAGAGGCGCAAAGGGACAACTCCTGACAATTCTCCTTAATGGCACGGTATGCTTCCACTGCCTTGTCAAAATCCTTACCCAGACTGCGGCCGGCCGTTACGATGGAATAGCGGTGTACGCCCTTGGCCTGGTGATACTTGGCGTCCTCCACAATTTTTTCTACCGGAAGAAAAGCGTATTCGGAAATACCGGTACAATGATGTCCCGACTGAGCACAGAACTTACAGTCTTCACTGCATTTACCACTGCGGCCGTTAATAATAGAACACAAGTCTACTTCTTTGCCACATAATGCCTGACGGATCCGGTCTGCTCCCTGGGTCAGTTCTTCCAGTGGAGCGTCTAGTAAAAACTGCCAGTCATCCTCTCTGGTCAGGCGTCTTCCACCAATAATCTCGTCTGCTGTTTTTTTTGCATCCATGATGATTCTCCTTCTCTTTTTGTAATCTGATGAATAGTATATTCGCAAAAAAAAGAATTGTCAACCCATTTCTATTGATGGGTTGACAATTCTTGATAGGTTAACAATTTTTCTTTTTAAATTTCTGTGCAATGAAGACAATTTTTAATATCATCTTTCGCCTGACTGATAGGTCTCAGTCCAAAGGTATCTGCCAGATACTGCAATACATTGGGACTAAGAAATGCCGGCAGGGTAGGTCCCAGATATATATTTTTAAATCCAAGGCTTAACAATGCCAATAAATCTGCCACTGCTTTCTGCTCATACCAGGACAGGATCAGGGAAAGTGGCAGGCTGTTTACATCGGTATCAAAAGCATCTGCCAATGCGGTAGCAATACAGACCGCCGAATAGGCATCGTTACACTGACCAATATCCAGTAATCGCGGCAGTCCTGCCACCTGGCCAAACTCCATTTTATTAAACCGATACTTTCCGCATGCCAGCGTCAGAATCATACAGTCGCACGGCACCCTTTGGGCAAATTCTGTATAATAATTCCGTCCCGGTCTGGCTCCATCGCAGCCTCCTATGAGAAAGAAATGGCGAATCTCGCCTTTTCTCACCGCCTCTACGATCTTATCCGCCTGACTTAATACCGCATTTCTGGCGAACCCTACCTGTATTTCCTTGTGTTCTGCTTCTTCCTTGAAGCCTCCCAGTTCCAGCGCATGGCGAATCAACGGGCCAAAGTCCTTTTCTCCGTTTTCTTTTTTCCCTATATGCTTCACTCCGTCCCATCCTACCACATTGGTACTGTAGATTCGGTCTTTGTAGGAATCTCTGGGACGCATAAGACAATTAGTAGTCATCAGAATGCATCCAGGCAGATGATCAAATTCCTTTTGCTGCTCCTGCCAGGCTCCGCCAAAATTTCCAACAAGATGAGGGTATTTTTTCAAACCTTCATAGCCATGAGAAGGGAGCATTTCTCCATGGGTGTAAATATTCACACCACTCCCCTCCGACTGTTTTAAAAGCATCTCCAAATCTTTCAGATCATGGCCGGAAACAATGATAAACGGGCCTTTTTTCACATGCACAGACACCGAATGAGGAGAGGGATGTCCATAGCAGGTAGTGTTGGCCTCATCCAGTTTTTTCATCACTTCTACCGCCATCTCTCCTGTCCGCATCGTAAGACGAATCAGTTCTTCCACAGTTCTTTCGTCTTCTGTAAGTGCGCTCAACGCTTCTATATAAAAATCATCCACCTGATCGCTGTAATACCCCAGTTCCCTTGCCTGATGTCCATAGGCACTGATTCCCTTCAAGCCATACAAAATCGTCTGACGTAAAGATCTCAGATCCGGATCTAGTTTTTTATCGTACATAATCCCTGCAATCTTGGCATCCTTCAACATTTCTGTCTTTGTCTGTGGCAAGTCGTATACCGCCTGAAAAGGTGCATTTTCTGCATTCTGTACCTGCTGCCGCAAATTTTCTTTCATCTTCTGTGACTCTCTAAGAAGCTCCACATGGTTTTCTGCATCAAAATTTACATTCGTTAGTGTTGTAAACAATGCGTTTTCTACAAATGAAACAATGCCTTTCTCCACCGGTATTTCTTTTTGACGATTTTTCTGGGCATAGTAACTGATCCCTTTTATCTGAAATATAAGCAAATCCTGTAAATTGGCAACTTCCGCTGTTTTTCCACATACGCCTTCCTTGGTACAGCCTTTTCCATTGGCTGTCTGCTCGCATTGATAGCAAAACATTTCATAGCCTAAGTCCATATTATTACTCATCTTTGCTGCCTCCCTTACTATTTGGTAGCAGTATGCACTGTCACGGTTCATTTTATGCAGAGACAGCATCAAAAAAGACAGCCCTACAGGCTGCCCTTTTCCAAGATTATGTTTTTTTAGTTTATTTTTTCAAATACCATCGTTGCCTGAATCCGGTCGCCGCCCAGAAATCCGCCACTTTGTGCAGAGGCTGTCGTGATGGTGTGCAGACGATATCCCTTAGATGCCTGCTCGTTCAGCACTTCTTCCAGTGCGGACAGGTTGCCGGAACCGGTTCCCAGAAACTTTTCCTTTAATGTTACCTGAAGTACCACATACTGAAGTCCTTCCACACCCGATGCGGTAGAATAAGTTAATGAATCTGAATAATTTGCCATTTTTTACATCCTTTCTCTTGTTCGTGCTTTATTTACACATTTCGATTGTTTGTATAAATTTTATCGAAAAACATTATAAATTGCAAGAAAAATAGTTCAAATGGTCAGATTATTGTACAAACGGCATTTCTTTCTAACTCTTTTTCCCCAACTGCCAAAAAGCTACGGCACTGGCCGCCGCCACATTCAAAGAATCCACTCCATGAGCCATGGGAATACGAATCGTATAGTCACTTTCTTCGATTGTTTCCTGCTTCAGCCCCTCGCCTTCGGTTCCCAAAATAACTGCCAGTTTTTTCTCCCTGTTTAATCCGGGGTCAGTAATATTCACCGTATCTTCCCGCAAAGCCATGGCTGCTGTGGCAAATCCCAGTTTCTTCATTTCCGGTACAATGGCAGTTCCTTTTTCCATGATCGTCCACGGTATCTGAAACACAGTCCCCATACTTACACGGATGGCCCTCCGGTATAACGGGTCACTGCTGGCCGCCGTCATAAGAACTGCCTCCATATTCAGTGCTGCAGCAGACCGAAAAATCGCCCCTACATTGGTAGGATTGACCACATCTTCCAGGATGGCAATGCGCTCTTTCCCCTCACAGATCTGCTCCACTGTGGGAAGTTTCTTCCGATACATGGCGCACAACATTCCCCGGGTCAGCTTGAAACCAGTTATCTTCGTAAGCACATCAAAAGGAGCCGTATAGACAGGAATCCCTTCCCATTTTTTCAAAATGTCCTGCCCATATTTTTCAATATGTTCCTCTTCCATCAAAAAGGAAATTGGTTCGTAACCCGCTGCCAGCGCCCGCTGGACCACCAACGGGCTTTCGGCAATAAAGATTCCACGGCCATGAGCCGGTGGATGCAAAAGAGATGACTCTTTTGTTCTGGCAAAAAGATCCAGAGCCTGGTCGTCCCAGTTTGTTATATGTATAATGTCAGGCATGGTGTATCTATCCTTTCTTTGTGATTTCGGTATCATAATACCACACTTCCCATAAAAAAACACCCCAGAACAAAAGTCCTGAGGTGTCGTATTCTTTGATATTCGTAAAAAATTATCTCTTTGAGAACTGTGGTGCTCATAAAACAGAGTTTTTCGGATATACGTGCTGCATACATGATGCAAACCCTCAGCATTCCAACACAACCGGACACTTCTCTTCATGGCTAGGTATCAGGAATGATGTCAGGCCTTTGACTATTCGACAAATAATAATTCTTCTATACAGTCTCTGAATGATCTACCATCAAAAACTTGCATTTCAAGTAGTTTCAAGAAATTCTTTTCATATGCTACTCTGTTCCATGAATCGTCCACAATGACATTCCCAAAATCTTCACCTGTACAGTAATATTTCTTATCCTTATACCAAAATGCAAAATCTACTGTCATCGGTGGGTTATCTGTTTGCTCTGGAAATTCATCCCATCTTTGATATTCCACAAATTGCTTCCATGTCATTCTATTTACGATTTTTCCATCTGGTCCATACAACATCCTTCTTCTCCCTCCAAACTTTATTAACACGATTGACCATTTCCTTTTCTTTTTTGGTAAGATTCGCAAAGCCCTTTTTACTATCCTTTTCACTATGGTTATATCCATGATGCATATGCGGTAAAACATCCCTGTGAGGCTTGTCCAGATCAATCTGTTTTTTTCTTTTATTTGCATTGTCATAATAAGAGATACACTTTGGTTCACCCTGCGGAGATAATGTAACATATATCCTATTATTTGTCATTGTTTCCATAGGAGCAGAAGCACTATTATCTAATCTGACTACGAATTTAACATTTCCACTAGTCAAAAGTGACTTATACTCTGTTCCATACAGCTTTCCATTTGCACTTACACCTGTACTGCTTCCTCTTCCGCCCATTACCGCACCACCTTTCTCAATGCACGATACTCTACCTTAATAATATTTCCTTCCATTTCTAAAAAGGGATCCCCGAAGCAAATAATCGCATCCGGCTCAATTCTATTTAGCATTTCATTGTATCCTAATAAATACTCGCTCTTGTTTTTTTTACATCCAATCATTCCAACCGCAACAATTGAGTGTTTCTCCACTCCATCAAAACAAAACTCAAAGCTTTCTTTATCACTCCAACTTATCGTCGGAATGACTATCTGTCCCTGATCTTGCCAAAAAGCACCTACCCATCTACTGTGAGCAATGCTCTCCATCTGTCTCCAGTAATTCATATCTGCATATGTAGAATAATCTGGAGTTAACAAGAATTTGTACTGCGATAATCTCCCTAGCGATTTTTCTGGATTCCTGTACACTCCTTCAAAGCGATAATCATCAATAAAAAAGTGTACCCCCTTTTTTCGATTGAGCGCATTATCCTTCGTTCGTATGTCCGAGTATGCAATCAATTCTACATTATCAAGTTCAATTCTCTGGCGCTCTACTATTGGAATCTGCCATTTACCAACTGTTGGAAAACTGTTTCTGCTAAACAGAATATTTTTTCTCATTTCTACGCTCGTCATATATATCACCGTTCCTTTCTGACCAACGAGTCTAACTATTGTTACGGACAATCAACTTTGTGCATTTTGTCAATTGACCAAGTTACGTAGAAATGCTATCCTTTAAGTAGTTAGTCTTGGATTTGCGATAGCATTTCTAAGGATGTAAAACGCAATGAATTGCTGCGCCAACAGTTTTTCAATGCGTTTTATTTTTTTCAATCATAATAATCACCCCCTTCTTATGACCACTTTGATCGGGTATCCAACCATGCGTTTCTCTCTACCTGGCGTTCATACTCTTCTTCAAAGTCGAAAAATCTGTTTTGTTTCTGTGCTGCTATATTATCAATAACTTTTGCATACTTCATTAGAATAAGGTCGTCATATTCTTTTTCAGCACGCTTTCGCCATTCATAATCATATTTTGCAAGGGTTGCTCTTCTTCTCTGCGCAGCATCTTCGGATACTCCAAATGATTTCATAATATAATCCACATTAATTGTATATCCTCTTTTAGATGCCGCCCTTAGCATTTGTTCCGGCATAAGTATTTGCGCTGCGAAACAATTCGCCTCAATCTCCTGTCTCTGGTACCTAGGATCGGTCTTCTTTAAATTCATTTCGTGTCTTAAGTAATAATGCGCATATTCATGCATTATTGAGAATCTGACTCGATAATCTGGCTCGTCCTGATTATAAAAAATGATGCATGCGCCGCATAATTCCTGTAAGACCGCTGAATCACTTCCAAAAGCAGAAATGTCAACTCCATATTTTTCTTTGGCCTTGCGGTATGAACATAAACGAATATCCGATTGCTCCTTAATAAATGGTCCCATTTTAAACGGAAACACTTCTATTGCAGAAGAAGTGAGTAATATTTCATTAGCTTTTACATAAACAAACGAAAAATCAATTCCCTGTGTTCTATCATTAGATATCATCTTCATCCTCCTCGTCATTGAATATGTCCATGAAAACTGCCTGCAACATACCTTCAGCCTGCTCTAGTTCTCTTTTATTCAATTTCCCAAGATTTCTCTGAAGTGAGTTTAATTTTTCATTTGTTGTTGATACTCCAGACATATCGTCATTTCCCAACAGATAATCCGTAGACACATTGAAGTATTGAGCTAACTGAACCAACACATCGCTACGAGGAATCGTACCGTTATTCTCCCACATATTAACACGACTTTTCGTAACGCCTAATGCTTTTGCAAGTTGATCCATACTCAGACTCTTTGATTCTCTTAAATCCTTGATTCTTTTACTAAATATTTGATTACCCATGCTATATTCCTCCTTGTATGCAATTTTATTGTACAGTACATTTTTGAATAAGTCAACCTTGTTTTTGCATTTTTTAAATTTTACGAATACATAAAAAAAAATCCATCCGGGATATTTTCCCAGATGGACTGTAATTGACTGTATTTGACTCTGATTATCTCTTTGAGAACTGTGGTGCTCTACGAGCTTTCTTGAGACCGTATTTCTTACGCTCTTTCATACGAGAGTCACGAGTAAGGTATCCAGCCTTCTTCAGAACTGGTCTGAAGTCTGCGTCTGCCTCATTCAATGCACGAGCAATTCCGTGACGGATAGCGCCTGCCTGACCTGTGAAACCGCCACCTTTAACGGTGATCTTTGCATCGTATTTGTCAGCTGTGTTGGTAGCTTCCAAAGGCTGACGAGCGATGATCTTCAATGTCTCAAGACCGAAATACTCATCGATATCTTTTTTATTGATTGTAATTTTACCTGTACCTGGTGTAAGGAATACACGAGCGATACTGGATTTTCTTCTTCCTGTTCCATAAAATGTTGAACTAGCCACTGTTATTTCTCCTTTCTAAACCTGATTAAATATCCAAAACTTCTGGTTTCTGTGCAGCATGGTTGTGCTCTGGTCCTGCGTATACATGCAGTTTAGTAAGCATCTGGCGTCCCAAAGGTCCCTTTGGAAGCATTCCTTTTACTGCGTGAGTAATAACAAACTCTGGTTTCTTCTGCATCATTTCTTTCAATGTAGCTTCTTTCATTCCGCCTACATACTCTGAATGATGATAATATTTCTTCTGATCCAGTTTCTTACCGGTAGTAACGACTTTCTCAGCGTTTACAACGATCACATAATCACCTGTGTCGATGTGTGGTGTATAAATAGGTTTTTTCTTACCTCTCAACACATTTGCAACCTCAGATGCAAGACGACCTAAAGTCTTTCCTTCAGCGTCTACAACATACCATTTTCTTTCCACTGTGGATGGGCTTGCCATAAAACTTTTCATCCTTGGAATCCTCCTTATTCTATGCGTCAGCACCATTGGCTCAATGTCCGGAAGCCTGGTTCCAACTCTTGTTTACTATTTTTATGATCAAATACGGCTCCGGGGCATTGGAACTGTATTTTCACGCAATACTGTATTATTATATAAGATGAAACCTTATATGTCAACTATTTTTCACAGAAAATGCGGCCAGAATCAAAGCACTACGGTTATAGTCAGGCTGTGGCCGTCTTTGCTCTCTGCCTGGATACTGCCGCCGTGGTTTTCACAGATGGCTCTGGCAATGGCCAGGCCGATCCCCGATCCCCCTGTCGCTGAGTTGCGGGAAGCATCGGAGCGGTAAAAACGCTCAAACAAAATATTCTGATTTCCTTTGACCACCTGCTCTGTCTCATTGGTGAATGTCATACGACACCGGCGGTTTTTCCGGCGCAGCGTGATGATAAACTCCGTATCTTTTGTGCTGTACTTCATGGCATTATCAAACAAAATGCCAAACAGCTGCCGCACCTCTTCTTCCTGCCCCTGGTACACAATTCCCGGTGCCACATCCGGATGGATCCGTATCCCCCGGCTGCGGGCCTGTGGCTCATACAGTTCCACCTGATCCAGCAAAGCATCCGACAGGGAAAACTCGCATTTTTCTCCTTTTCCCCGTTCCTCATCCATCCGGGTCAGGCTAACCATCTGCTGCACCAGATGACTCATTCGCTCGATCTGGTTGTGGGTGCTTTTCAGCCACTGATTTTCCCCCTGATCCATCTCCAGCACCTCGGTATTGGCTTCAATAATAGTTAGCGGAGTCTTCAGTTCATGGCTGGCATCAGTAATAAACTGCTTTTGCTTCTGGTAACTCTCCCGCACCGGTTTGAAGATGATCCGGGAAAAAATACACACAAGGAGAAAGACAATGCAAAAGCCGGCCACCGACATTCCTGCACTGATCAACAGAGTATTTTTATAAGTAGAGAGACTTTGCTCACAATCTACAAATACATATAAAACGGTGTCCGTTTGTTTTACCACACGGTAACGGTAAATATCAACAAAGCCTGTGTCGCTACCGCTTTTTTTCACGGTTTCCATGTAAGCTTTGGCCGTGTCCTCCTGTACCGCTGAGACCTGATCCACATTGACTTTGGTCTCCTTGGAAGAGATGGTCACCGTGAAATACCTGGTCTGGTATGGTTCCTCTCTGGTCATGGGCTTGTTTTTATACGGCGGTGCCTTGCTTCCATCCTGCTGCCCCGTACCGTCCCGTGGCGCCTTGCCCGGTTTCTCTCCCTGGGGCAGAACCGGAGGTGCTGCATTCTGGGCCTTCTGATTCCTTGGAAAAGAACCTCCGTTGTCGCTGATCATCTTGGTCAGCCGGTCGCCGTTTTCAATAAGGTTGTGATAATTCAACACATTCAGGCCACCGATCATAAGGAGCAGCACCACAAACATAGATGCCATGGCCACCAGAATGAACTTTTTCCTTAGTTTTTTCAATCCGGCTCCACCTCCACAAAATATCCCTGATTCCGTTTGGCCCGGATCACCACATTGGCTCCCATGGCTTTCAGTCTTTTTCGCAGATAGGAAATATAAACCCATACCACCTGGATATCGGCGTCACTGTCAAATCCCCAGATTTTCTCCATAAACCGCTCTGTGGAAATAATCTGGGAGGGATTGGCAAGGAGCATCTGCAGCATCTGAAATTCTTTATTGGGCAGGCGCTCTTTGTTTCCTTCTACTTCCAGGGTAAATACTGACAGATCCAGCACTACATTACCCAGCTGCAGAGACGAACTTTCCGCCTCTGTCACCCGTCTGGTAATGGACCGGATACGGGCCAGCAGTTCTTTCATAGCAAAAGGCTTGGTCAGATAATCATCGGCCCCCAGGTCCAACCCCTGAACCCGGTCATCCACCTCTGCTCTGGCCGTCAGCATCAGCACCGGCACATTGTTTCTCTCGTTCCGGATCTTCTTTAGCAAAGTAAAACCATCCATTACCGGCATCATCACATCCAATATGAAACCATCGTAATTTCCAGTCTGAAGGTAGTCATAGGCCTCGCCCCCATCATAGACGGCATCTACCTCATAGTGATTTCGTTTCAGAACTGCCTGCAGGGCCGCAGACAGTTCCCGTTCATCTTCTGCCAGTAAAAGTCTCATGGTTCCTCCCTTCTGCGCCGGGGTTCTTTATTTTCTTACCTTGACCTTCTTTACGGTACTCCACTTACTGTAGTAAGTTTTTCCATTTATCGTTTTATAAGCGCGAACCTTGGCGTAATATGTCTTTTTCTTCTTTAATTTCGTCACGGTTTTGGTCGTCTTTTTCACCTTCACCGTTTTGGTTGTTTTCTTCGTAATTTTCTTGGAAGTGGAATATTTAATCTGGTATCCTTTGACACCGCTGACCTTTTTCAGTGTGAATTTGATCTTTTTATTATTTTTACTGCGGACTGCCTTTTTGATGGCTGATTTTTTCACAGTTACCTTGCTGGAAGTTGTGGTCTTATTTGTACCGGTACTGCTTGTGCCAGTGGTGGTACTTGTGGTGGTAGAAACAGTCGGCTGGCTCACTTCATACTTCGAAAAAGAAGTTGTCTTAGACGCACCGCTTAAGTCTACTGTCGTACTGTAACTTCCTACCGTCACTGTCACATCACTGGTTCCCTGTACATAGACCGTTCCGTCTGTACCTTTTACCGTTACCGTCTTGCCACTCTTATCTACTATAGTGCCAGCACTTGCCAGTTTTGTCAATGTGCTGTCCCCTGTTACAACCCATTTGGAGTCCTTGCTGATATACAGGTTGCAATAGCCGCTTCCGCCACTACCTGCACAGCTTTCATCATCCTTTACGGCACCGGTCAGGGTGCTTCCATCCGTCATATAAAAATCCAGTTTGCTGACAGAATCCCATACTACATCTCCGGTCATGGTCTGGCTGATGCCGGTAAACAGACAATCGGCACCGTTGCTGCCTGTGGTCCCCCAGCCACGCTGATTCTTGTTACCGGTACAGCGAAGGAAAAAGTCGTTGTCGGCAGATGGAGTTATTTTTACATTGGAAAGAGTGATGGTAGACTCTGTATTGGTAGTGTAAAACATACCGCCGTTTTTCGCCGTGAGACTGCCGCCATTCATTTCAAAGGTGCTGTTGCCTACTTCAGAATCTCCCGACATACTCTGGTACAAAATCACATTCCAGGTGCAGTCATTCTGGCTGTCGTCACCCATGTTGCCGGTCAGTGCCGTGTCGTACAAATGAATGGAATTTAATCCTTCGATACAGATCGCCTCGGATGCATTGGCTGTCAGAATTGCTTTGTTTACTGCAATATCCGCTGTACTGTAGATGGCCGGCGAACCGACTCCGTTGGAAGTATAGGTTCCACCGTTTACAACCATTTTCCCGCCACCGCGATCACTTCGGATGGCTGCTGCTGACTGTCCATTGGTAGCCACATTCAATGCCCAGGCGTATAAAGTTCCGCCGCCTGCTACATGAATACCGCCGGAAGTGTCCTGCTTGGTGCTGATAGTGGTATTGGAAACATAAGTCACTCCAGTTCCATAGGAGAAAACACCGGCACCTCCTGCTGCATCGGTGTTGATCTTGCCACCATTTATAGTGGAAGTACCTTCTGTAGTCAAGATCGCTGCGCCTACACCATAAAAACTGGAGTTATCTCCGCCGGTGCTGTTGGATGAATTTCTTGTTACGGTTACATTGTTCAGATTTGCCTTGGCTCCTCCCGATACATGGATGGCATTTTCATCCTTGCCGGTAGAGGAAACAGTTGTGTCTGATAAAGTTGTATCACTGGTAATGGACTTGACCGAGTCGTAACTGGATACGCCGGAACTTGACTGGCCTCCCGGTGCCCCTCCTGGTGCGCCTCCCTGGCCACTCTGTCCGTCCGGGCCGCCTGCCGGTGGGGTTCCGTCCGGTTTCTGTCCGGATGGCGGTGTTCCCTGTGGTGCATCTCCGCCTGCTGCCGGTCCGGATGCCACTGCCCCGCCGGAAACTGCTGCCTCTGTAGCCGCCTGGGAATGTGTGGTTTCTCCCGTGTTAAAATTCTCTGCTGCCAATGCGGTTCCTGTGATCAAAGCGACAGCCACCGCTACTGCCGGTACAATCTTTTTCCATCTAGTCATAATAAAAACCTCCGTTTCGATTTTGTGTTTGCTATGTTTTGACTATACTATAGCAGAAGAAACTTAAATGAGGTTTAAAGGAAAAAGTTCCATCAGCGGGAGACACTTTGCACAATTTGTACTAAGGCTCCTGCCAACGGAACTTCTTTTCCATTTCAGAGTTTCATTTTGACTTTGGCGTCTTATTTCTTCGCCTTTCTCAACCGTGTGATGGAACTCCATCCACTGTAATATTTCTTTCCTTTTACAATCTTGTAGGCACGGACTCTTGCATAATATGCAGATTTCTTTCCTTTGAGAGTGCATGTATAAGTCGTACGCTTTGTTCTAAATCGTTTTGTCTTCTTCTTCGAAAAACTTTTGGAAGAACAGTACTTAACCTCGTATCCACTGGCCCCCTTCACTTTTCTCCATGTAAGTTTTGCCCGTTTCCTGCTTTTGCTCAGAGATTTTTTGATAACCAACGGTCTTGCCACCCTGATTTTTTTCTTGCTGTTTGTCTTTGGTTTACTGCTGTTGTTTGTGGCACTGCTGTTATTTGAGGTGTTATTGTTTTTGTTATCTGCCCCATTGTTTGTACCGGTGTTGGTATTGCCGTTATTCTGGTTACCTGCTGTGGTGCCGCTGCTGCCGTTATTCTGGTTACCTGCTGTGGTGCCGCTGCTGCCGTTATTGGTGTTACCGGTATTCGTATTGCCATTATTGTTGTTACCGTCACCCTGATTTCCTTTGTTCGGATCATCTGTCTCACCGCCGCCGGTGTTATCCCCCGGTGTTACCGACTGATTTTTCTTCGCCACAATGCCGTACTCACTAAGATGGCTGGTATTGAACACCACATAACCATCCTCCACCGTACACGCAAGCCGCTCAGTAATCTTGCCATCTTTTACATATACAACCTCATAAGAATCATAATCTTTCAATTCCTCCGGAAGGGCAAGTTTTACCTTGACTGTAACTCCATTTATCTGAACAATCTCCTGATCATCCAACAAGTTAATGCCCAGCAGATATTTCACATTTTCCGCTGCTAAAGCATCTGTAATCGGCATCTGAATCAAATCCAGTGAATAATCACCATCATTTAACAGTTCCACTTCCACACTGCCCTGAATGTCACCAGTACTGGTTACCGTCATCGGCTCCTTCGTTATACTCGTATCTTTCTCCCAGCCTGCATACAGGGTAACCGTTTTATAAAAAGTACCATTATCCATCAGCGCATCTTTTTCCAGCCCCGGCTCCTCATCCCTTCTCCAATATTGATTGGACATCAATGTATACTTTGTGGAGGATCCCTCTTTATCAGCATGCCATCCTGTAAATTTATATCCCCTTCTTTTAGGAACATACTGGAAAATCGGCATAGCTGAACTTTTCGACGAGTCACTAAGATAATCACACTTTTCCACGTCCTGTCCGTCGATGGTACCTCCGTTGGCATCCAGAGCCAGCACAAGGTAATTTCCTTCGAATGTGTTCTTTTTGTAAAGGGCAAAAATTGTCATTGGCGAATATTTTTCTAACTCAGACGGAGTCAAGGATGTACTTGTGAAAAATCGTCCGTCGTCAATTGCGGTATTAATTCCCCATCCGCAGAAAGTACAGCCCTCTCTCCGGGCACTATACCTGGACAAATCCTGAGATGTTAACTGATCCATAGTGCCGGACAGGACAACTTTGTCCTCCCCGGTAGAAACACCGTCTGTCAACACTTCTCCATCAACCGCATTAAATAGCACATAATATTGCTGTGGTTGTTCTATTTCTGCCCCCAGAAATAAGGCATAGATGTTGTGGCCTTTTGTATAGGACACACCATTCATACTTCCCGTAGATGAAAATTCATCTTTCGACAGCATTTCAACGGTTTCTGAACTGGCTGAATCTCCGGCCCAGCCTGAAAATTCATTTTTGCCATTATAAGGACAAATGCCCTGGGTAAGATCAGATACCCTTATCGCTTCCTCGTCCTCATCAAAATTGAACTTGATCACCTTGCCTGACTGTTGTCCATCGATAGTCGCGTCCGCATCTGACACCTTCAACTTCAAAACCAGTGCATATTCTCCATCATCCGAAATAGTGAAAGCGCCTGCTTCTCCGGTTTCAAACCATACCGCTGCCACGGTAAGTACTAACATGGCCAGTATGCAAAATTTCATTTTAACTTTCATATAGATCCTCCTCGTAAGATATGTATTGCCCCTGGTGCTTGCCAGACGGCTGATCGTTAGATTGAATTGTATAATATCTGAGGGATTTTTTCAATAGAAATGAGGAAAGATGCAGAATTGTCGTGGGGGAGGGGGGGATTGTAAGTTATTTCCAGGTTTTCTCCTCATAGGACCATTCTTTATTGGAATATTGTTCCACCCTCTTTGATTTCAAGATTTCTGACCTTCCTCTTCAAATATTCTTCACCATATATCACTCCCAAATAATGTCTTCTTGTTTGTCTAATCTACAATCACGATCAAATTTTTCAACAGCCTCGTAATAAGCTTCAAATAAATCTTTCGCATAAAGCACAAGATTTTCCTTTTTTACACCCTCTATATCTTCATTTATTTTTATCCTTGTTCCTCTAACATCCGCTATAGTTCCCGTTGATTCATCAAAATAAAAGGTTCCTTTCGAATATTCTATTTTCTTCATAAGCTCATTTTTTGCCGGTATCTTGTCCGCTATCATTTTAAGCACATAGGGTGCCGGCGTACTTTCCCCATATTCCCATCTGCGAAGTGTTCCAACAGGAATACCAAAATTTTCAGCAAACTGCTTCTGGGTCTGTCCTGTCATTATACGTAATTCTTTTATATTCATTCATATCATCTCCAACAGTGCCCGATATGGGTACTTTTTATTCAATAGTACCCATATTGAGTAGTATTGTCAAGACATTATCTATCAATATACCCAAACCTGCTTTGTAAAATCAACCAAAACAACTTATTTTTCTCATGATTGCCTTCCACTACCAGCAATGTTTGATTTCTTTTTCTCCCCTGTCCTATATAATTATTCATACGCATCAAACTCCCCACAAATATACATTTTTTCCAAATTGTGTCCTTCTCTCAGTTCTCGCTCCGTCGCATGACACAAATTATAGGTTATTTCCAGGTTTTCTCCTCATAGGACCATTCTTTATTGAAATATTGTTCCACCCTCTTTGATTGCTCTTCATAATACGCCTTATAACGATACACCGTTCTCCTGCTAATATCTCCCTGTTCCACAATTTCCATAATAGTCATACCATTTTGATATTTTGCTATAAAATCGTTTTTAATCTAAAAAAACCGTTGTGTCAATATGTTTTTTGGCACAACGGCTGTTCTGTAAACTTTACTTCAGAATTTCCTGGCGAATCTCCTTCATAATGACCTCGTTCATCCTGTCATACGAATCCCATATAGAACCATCCTGCCCCGGCACAACAAAAAGTGTTAACTGTTGTATCTTTACCAATAACTCCTCTGCTGTATAATCTGTCCATTTCACAATTTTTTCATTTGTGATTGACACAATGGTGTGAGCTGCCTTGTTTCTTGCTTTCTCTTCTGCGTGGCGCAGATCTGCCACCAGAGAATTAACTTTTTCGCTTACCGAATAATGCAATATTAATGGTTTTAATTGGGATGAATACACCGGACCACCTCGAAATCCTGTAGCAGCATATTCTTTTTGCAAAATATCTCCCACTTCTGTCTGTTTTATCTTTTCCGGATTCCATCGGAGACCACTTTTCTTCTCGTCACAATAATCCTTAATGTCAATATGGCATTGTCGTTTCAAAACTCTATAAAAAAGTTCAAAAACTGCAGGTGTAATTGCCCGTATAAAGTCAGCATATTCTTTTCGTCTTACTTTCATCTGCAGCAATAGTACATACTCCAGTAAATCACAGTTTTCCTGATTTTTAACGGGCATCGGCTGATAATCTATTTTCTTTGCCAATTCATTTACTCGCTTTGTATTAAGCTGGTTTCTTTCATTGGCCTGCTCAATCATCGCCGTTGCCTTGACAGAAATATGATTTTTCAGGTCCCTGGCAATTTCCAGGGCAGCGGTATAGTCATACGCCTGTAAATGTTTCTCCAACAAATTCACTTTCAACAGTTTTACCAGATTTAGTGATTTAATTTCTTCACACCTTGATGTATCCCCTTCTTGAGGTTCATTGTCCTCATCAAACTCCCATTGTTCCTGTACCTCGTATTTTTTTGTGTTTTCATCCATGTAATTACTTCTTTTCAAAGGAGTTGAAACTTGAATCGGCTGGAATGAAAATTCTGCCAAAGTTGCCAAAATAATGAGAGCATTTTTCATTGCAGGCGTGCCCGAAGATACATTTAGGAGTAATTCATCGCCCTCATCCATCTGCGCTACGATATCGTTGATGCATTTTGTAAATTCCGTATAAAAATACTCATAATCCTGAACCTCCGTCAGTTCATCCCGGACAATCACCTCTATCTCAAATGGATGGGACATTTTCTTTCCCAATTCTTCCAGGCAATACACATACCGGTTATCCTGAACATGATGTTGGTACATCTCTCCCGACAAGTACAATACTACCCGATCCGGCAGATAATTTCTGCATATATGTAACATAGATCCATCATGATAATTTCGTATTGGATCCGATCCTCCAATTGGTGAAAATAATATTTTTGCCATCCTTCTTGTCCTCCTTATATCACAATACAATCTCCCTGTTGTACATTTTCTTGTTTGCCTAATACGGTCACCTGACCCTGGCCTATAATCTTATAAATCCGAATACTGTCTTCTTTTGTCACAAACTTTTCAATCTCTCTAAGCAGTTTAGTATATAACGAATGTGAAATCAACGCTTCAAATGCCGATTTTTGTACTCGAAAACCATATCCCTGCAAAAACTTTGCCAATTTGGTTCTCCGGCTGTTATCTACTATATCATAAATAATCAAAACATAAGCCTTCTTTTCTTTACCGCTTTGCTCTTCTGTCGAAAAGAAATAATCCTCCATCGCATTGCCCCCTCTTATCGTATTCTAACTGGCTGATACAAATCTGCATCCTCTTCCTCCATTGCATGAATCAAGGAGTCTATCTGCAACTCCAACGATCTTCGAAAAGATACCCGATAGTCCACTTGTTTCAAATATGAATTCTCTGTTCCAAATCTCTTTTCCATCTTATTGATAAAAGTGTGCATCGCATCGCGTTTTAAGAACACACCATCTTCTATTTCAAATTGATCTATCCTTATCTCATGTCCATTGACCAGGTTCATCACAACCGCATCTACTATTACGGCCCGCCATTCTTCCATCAAATCGCTGGCCAGTGTCGGGTGCTTTTCTCTATCTTGATGCATAAAACCAAAATAGGGATTAAGTCCTCTGTTCTCTAATTTGCCATAAATCTCGTTCATAAGCATAGAATACCCCAAACTGAGCATGGAATTAAACGCATCTTTCGGAGGCCACCTGCTTCGTTTCTCAAATTTAAAGTCTTCCTCCACCAACTGTCCTAAAGTAACAAAATATTGCCTGGCAGCTGCTCCTTCATACCCCATTATTTGTTCCATCGATCCACAAGTAGATATTTTATGCTCGGATGCTTTCATATTATTTGTTACATCCTTCACATTTACACGCCGGCTTTTTCCATATCGTTCCAGCACTACACTCTGATTATGAATCTTGGAACTAATGATTCTTTTACTAAATTCCAGCGCAAACGGGGTCTGAAACAATTCGCACTGTCTTCTTTGTCTTTCAACATTTACATGTCCCGTTGATTGTAGTCGGCCAAAATACTGTCCTCCCTTTGAATAGAACGAGACGGGTATACCTCGTCTCATGCACTGTTGCATACACTGCGTCGTCATTTGCGGATTGCCAAAAAAACTAATGCTCTCTAATGTTTCCGCCGGTACATGCGTAACAGATTGATCCTTCTTCCGCACACAAAAGGTATTGTCTTCAAATGACACTTTTGCCGACGATTCCGTCACAAACAAATATCCCATAGCAGCACCTCTTTCTGTTTTCAATTGAACCTACCGTAAGCATCCATCGTCCCCTGACGGGGTATTTCTGAAGTATAAATAAGTATCACATTTCGTCCTACTGTAAGGAACTTTATCTTCTTTACAGTAGGAGATCATATAGGAAAGCCAAAATATGATAGCTTCCGTCCCCCTTACAGGGGACTTATCTTCCTTACGGAAATACGACAACTTTGCAGGGATTTTTTAGTTCCTAGTTTCCGTCCCCTTGCAGGGGACTTATCTTCCTTACGCCAAAGGTGGAGGTAAAGATTTTCAATGAAATGTTTCCGTCCCCTTACAGGGGACTTATCTTCTTTACCAAGTTAAGAGATACGGTTTTGACAAGGAAAAGTCATGTTTCCGTCCCCTTGCAGGGGACTTATCTTCCTTACTTTGGTAATTTTCCACTATACGGAAACATCCACAATGTTTCCGTCCCCTTGCAGGGGACTTATCTTCCTTACTGACAAGAAAATCGCAGTAATTAAAACGACCGATGATAGTTTCCGTCCCCTTGCAGGGGACTTATCTTCCTTACCGGTCAACTCCTGCGCGAGGTCGTCCGGGATTTGTTCAGTTTCCGTCCCCTTGCAGGGGACTTATCTTCCTTACTGGGCCACTCTTAAAAGCACGGGCGAGCGCGTGGCTGTTGTTTCCGTCCCCTTGCAGGGGACTTATCTTCCTTACCGGTAAGTATCTTGGAACTGTATACCCGGGTAGTATCGAGTTTCCGTCCCCTTGCAGGGGACTTATCTTCCTTACGACGGCTCAAAATGTGTTTATGACGTTCCGCCGTGGTTTCCGTCCCCTTGCAGGGGACTTATCTTCCTTACATCATTTCTACAAGACTTAATCAAGTCAAATTTTCGTTTCCGTCCCCTTGCAGGGGACTTATCTTCCTTACTTATACAAATTCAATATTATAGTTTATAAGGTTTTGTTTCCGTCCCCTTGCAGGGGACTTATCTTCCTTACGAAAAGTGTTTGACTTATGATGTAAAAGTTCCAAAAGTTTCCGTCCCCTTGCAGGGGACTTATCTTCCTTACGTTGAAAAGTCCGCGTTTAATATTGCTTTGCTTTGGTTTCCGTCCCCTTGCAGGGGACTTATCTTCCTTACATGGTAAAAGATTATGTAAAACCTTCTGAAGAAAAGTGTTTCCGTCCCCTTGCAGGGGACTTATCTTCCTTACACAAATAAGAAAGGCACTCGCAAGGGTGAATGGGTTTCCGTCCCCTTGCAGGGGACTTATCTTCCTTACGATACACACTGTTGGTATGATTGCCTCCGGTATCAGTTTCCGTCCCCTTGCAGGGGACTTATCTTCCTTACCGATTTTAAACCAGATTCTCCAGACCAAATTGTTACAGGTTTCCGTCCCCTTGCAGGGGACTTATCTTCCTTACCTTTTGATCATAATGAAATTCCAATTCCTCTCTTCGTTTCCGTCCCCTTGCAGGGGACTTATCTTCCTTACCCGGCACTCCTGCAGATCGTACACCGTTGTACCATCTTTTCCGTCCCCTTGCAGGGGACTTATCTTCCTTACCTCATTGCTCTTGCCTCCAATCATACCAAGAAACTTTTCCGTCCCCTTGCAGGGGACTTATCTTCCTTACCCCCGTCCGCGCAACACACGAGTTTTCGTATGCTTCCACTGCACTTTGCGTGGGAAAAAGAAAATAAGTTTATCTTCATCGTTTTTCTCCTGTTCAACCCTTGCCAAATGGCCGATTTTCAGCCATCGTGGCAAATTCCTATAAGATTTCCAGTTTACATTGTCCAAAAACATATTGTTTCCCTTGGTATTCTGTACATTTTAGAACATGTGGCGAAACACCCATTTCCATATCTTTTTTGTTCTTCGGGTCCTTCTTTTTTGACAATATTTTGCATGTATTTACAAGTGCCTCTTTTCCATCAAAAACAGAATTTACTATCGTCTTTGTATGAAATCCACTTCCACCGCCCAGCCATACCGTATCTTCACTTGGACGGTCCGCCGATTTAAACTTGCTCAGATGTTCATTATAATAGCGCTCTGAAAAATAAGCAACCGCATCGAGCAAATCTTGTTTAGTAACAGGACATATTCTCGTGTCTATCGTCAAAGTAAAATGGATTTCACCCCCCGGTCTGATCGACTCTCGCAAAATATTGATGCTGTGAAACTTGCCATCTGGGTCTTCATCTACTTTTTGACAAAGGATCAGATCTCTCGTGGTTAAGGGATCGCTATCACTCACTATAAACCCTGACATCATATCATTTACCGCATCTTCCTTTTTTACCGGCCTTCCCTTTTCATCCATCCTCTGTACTGTGTGAAAAATGTCATTTTCAATGTCACCAATCTGCCTATTCAAAAACGCATTCGGGGTCTGCATTTTACCTATATCTCTTGTTATCTCTCTCTGCCAGTTATCACGCTGTTTTGAACCATATGCCCAGTATGCACCCAAAATGGTCCGAATCATTCCCTTCAACGAAGAGCCCGGAATATAAGGATTTCCATAAGCATCCATGACACATTCACATACATTTAATGGCCCCTTTTCCCGGGAAAAATCCGCACATGGGATACGATACTTTACCCATTGTTCATACTCTGCCGGCCGTATGTTGTTATCCCAAAGCCATTTGCTAAGCACCGCTCTACCTCCCAGGAGATAATCTTCAAACTTCGATCCCATGTGTCGTTTTTCAAGGTCAGAAAACATTTTGCCCATATCAAAAACCAGCACTTCTTTTTTCTTTTTATCAATTATATATTCTTTCTTATTAAGCTGCTTTCCCGAACCAACAAATACCGGTCCTATCGTATGCAGCATCACATGATACTGCTTCAAAAAACTGTCCATTATTTTACCTCCCTCCGTTTCTAAAGTTTCCAAAACAAAGGCTTACCATATCGATAAACCGGATGAGGCATCCCGACACCCACCTCATAGATGTCTCCCTCAAACCGGTTCCGCAGACACGAACCAGCCTGCAAAAAATACTGGTCTACCTTTTTCCGTTCTTCAAAGGATCCCGTAGACTGTACAAATCCGCTTCTTTTTTCCAGTAAATAAGCCGCCTGATCCAGTGCCTTGTTCATCTCCTCTTCCTTCGGCAGTGACGAGGCAAGCAAAAGATACCCCCTGCCATCCGACTCTCCCTCAAAATGTTTCGCCGGCACTTCTACCATCCTAGCCACTTCAAATCTGCCAAGTCCGGCAGATCTCTTACCTCCTAACCCGGAAAAAGAAAGCATGTCAAGAAGATCTATCAAATCAGTCTCAATCTCCTCATCCAAGCCAGCAAAAAAATACAGGCCATTATTTTCTCCATAGGTATAGATTCCTACATAGTATGGTTCCGTCTCTTCCAGACCATAAATTGCTACCGATTCCTTAATCTGATGCGTTCCAAACCGGCTAAATTTATCACTTTCCTGTTTCAGATCCATCGTTCCTTCCAAGTACCCATCCATCTTGTCCATAGGAATATAGATAAGTTTCTTGGCCGTCTTTTTCAAAACTGAGTTGCCAACATCCTCATTTCTCTCTATGTAGAGCATCGGTTTGGGCAGATAATAAGTGTCCTCTATATAAGGGAAACCATCCGATAAAACAAGTTTTCCCTCCCTCGCTGCCCGAAGCAGACGATCTGCCATGGCACCACCGCTCTTTACTGCCTCTATGAACAACGCCGAAAACAATGTGTCTGCATGGAAGGTCATATTATAACTATCCAGATTGCCATCTCCAAAATGAGCACCATTGGGAAAAGAAAGCCGAAATATATAATATTTCATAAGCACCCTCCTCGTTACTTACCGATCTCACTCAAGATACGGTTACATTCTTCCACTACTGACTCGTCTACTTCACCGGCCACAGCATCTGCCCACAATTCTCTAAATCGAACCTTTCCGTATCCTCTGGTTCCATGGCCCCCCAGGTAATCGTACTCCAACAGTTTAAATCCTTCTGCCAGTAATTTAAAATCTGCTGCTACATCCACATCCGGCTCCACATCATACACAATGTCCAGATCAAACTCTGCTCCTCGTATCACGCGTTCAATCTGGCGGGGCATAGCAACCGCTGTCAGGCGGTTGATTCTGTTTTCAAACTTCACCTCTGTCCCATTATTCGGCAAATCTTTCGGATTACACATGATCATATCCGAAAAAATCACACGGCTTGTCTTGACTTTTTTGTTGCCATCTATCGTTCCACCAAATAAATATTTAAGGCATTCTTTATCATCCTCATGAAGAGTGAATGTATTGTCATTATATTGTTTTGCCAGCAAGGTACGCATTTTCCCCTTCAGTGAACTTCCCGGTATCATAGGAAGTTTCGTCATCGCATCCCGGATCACCGGTGAATCCACGGCACCAATCGCCGCAAATCCGTCTGAAGTTCCGATGTGCATTCCTGTCATGATCTCTATTTTACCTGTTATCTGTATTTTTCCAAACATATTAAAGACTCCTTTCCTCTATCGTGTCAGTCTCTTCCACCATAGTATTTAAAATAAGCAACCAGCGCCTCCATATAGCGGCTGAATATTTCATATCTTTTCTTACTTCCCTGAACTTCCTCAAGGCATTTAATAAGCTGTGCTTCCTCAACAAACGGTTTTACATCTTTAAAATTCCGACCTGCCTCGTACAAAAAATGCACCTTTAAATAATTAATCTTTCCCTTTACATCTTCTGGCAATTCATCCTCTTTCAAAGGCAGTACCTCATTGTAAATATCCATGGTCATTGCCAGAAGTCCACGAATCTTCGTAGTTGTAAACGGAAATCTTCCATGATTTCTCTCCTGGATAGACTTCATCACCTTTTCAGCCTTGTCCACATAATCCTTCTCATTCAGTATCATGTCTCTCATCCTCCTCTCGATGCAGGTAAACATAAATATAAATAGCTGTTATCAGTTGCTGACTGTCTTCATCCTTGCAGGCCCACTGATACATTTTTCTGGAAAAAGTCTGATATTCTTCTTTGTTCTCTTTCGGTTCCAGCCGGGTCAGCACATAAGCAAATCTGGCCAGGTTAATCTTTTCCTCTCTGTGCCGTATCAATTCCAACAGCCGGTACAAAAAAGCCATCCCCCGTTCTTCCTGATTTTCTAAAAACGCATCCAGTGTCTGCAGTTTTTCTCCCAGTACAAACCGGATAAAAGTATCCCAGTCATAAGTATTATTTTCGTCAAACAGGCAGACAGCATTTTTCTGTTTGTCGCCTTTCACAAATCCCTTTGCACTTTGCTCCAGCAGATCCACCTCTCTGGCACAGACGCTCAGCGGGTATTTACCGTGAAACACACCTATGCCGGCGGAAATATGTAACGAACCGATGGCAAACTGCTCTAGCATCCTATGAATATCGATCGCACAGGCTATTACCTCATTCCACGCACCTACGACAAACAGATCGTCCCCGCCGGAATACACAATCGTTACTTTTCTTTCTCCTGCATCTGCCAGAAGTGAAGCAGAACCATCCCGCAGGATCTGATTGATATGGAATTTAAAAAATAACGATAACTGCCTGGACAGTGTCGCTGTTCTGGACAATGTCTTGTGTTCTTCCCTTAGTCCATTAATAAAAGTCTGGCCCAGGTTATCCACATCCGCCCTTAATACTGCAATCCGGTTGATCCCCGCCGCCTCTCTGGCATACTCATCTGTGGTTTTATGATCGGTGTAATCTCCCACCCAGATCTTGGTCTCCAGCCGCTTGCCGGTATAATATTTATTCTTGGCGTAGGTCCGCACATATTTGTCCTGCTGCTCCTGCGTCTCCCTTAATTCTTTTTCACTTTGAGCACATAAACTCTTACCAACAGGAAGCGGAATCCCTTCTTCTCCTTCCACAACAGTAAAAAATTCTTTGTTTATGATATCATTTGAAAACGCCTTGATCTTGCGACACAGAGGACACAGATCCTCTTCATCCAGATGGTCACTGCTTTTGCAAACTTTACATTCTCTCGTTTGTTCCTGCCCACCATGACGATTCAGTTGTCCTATCTGCTCTGCCTGATAACGATGACTTTTCTGCTTGGAAAGCCGTGCGCTTAATTCCTGAAAAATCCCGGCATAACTCCCCGATTCATGATTTTCCAGTTCATGTGCCGAACATCCTACGGATGCTGCTGCCACATACAGTGATGTTTTGAACTGGCTGATAAACCACTGTATCCATTCTTTCTGTAACTGTTCCATGGTCTCTCTGGCACGCTTTGTATTTGGGATCAAAAGCGTACATCTTCCACCTCCGGTAAAGATCAGATTGGCCCGGCTCAGATGCAGTCTGGACAATACTTCGTCCACCAGATGTTCCATCATCAATTCCAGATAAAAGGACCTGGAACGGAGCATCTTCAACGCCCCCTCGGAATGGATCGTATATATAAACTTTTGAATACCTGATATATCCAGGGACAAGATACGAAATGCCTTTTGCGAATAAAAAGATTCTCCATCCTCCAGGCACAGTTTCCTGTAATTCGACGTTCCCTGTTCCGTAAAATACTGATACATACAACTGGCATATGCCGCTGTCAGTTTCACATGGTCATACAAGGATATGTCAACCAACTCTCCTGTAGCTGTCGAAGATGGAATATAACTAAGATAGGCTTCCAAGGTAGATAATAAGGAAGATATGTACTCCTCACTCTGCAAGTCCACCCCCTTAATCGCATCCTCCAAATCCTTGATCAGACTTTGATAATATCCCTGATCAAACTCTTTTACCGTCTCTTCCGGCATATTGATCACCTTTTCATCCTTTAATGAAATAGGACGGTAACAACACTTCTTTGCATTTCCATTCAAAATGTTAAACACACTCTGCATAGGGACTTTGGGATCAAAGCCGAAATCACCTGTTTCTGACTTTCTCCGGTCAGATGCCGCCGAAATATTGTCTGCCATATATGTGATATACGCAATGGAATCCTCTGGGAGCCCCGACTTTGCCAGCAATTTACCGTGATGATAATGTGCTGAATCCAGCACTGCCTGACTCTGCACACCCAGATTCTTCAAAAATCCGTATCCCAGTACGCTGTGATTTCTCGTCTCACCTGTACGATACAAAACTTTTCCTATATCGTGCAGCAGTGCTCCTACGACAACTTCTATCTCTTGTTTTTCCAAATTATCCCCTCCGTTCTACTATCTGGATTGCGCCCATTCCGATGGCTGCTTTAATTCCGATTCCTGAATACTCTGCATACCGCAGCAATACATTGGCCAGATTGACCAACGCCTGAGGTCCTTTAACCTTTATCACAATGAATCCCTCATAGGCCGGGATCCTCACTCCCTCCAAGGGAAACAAAGTACTGCGGATATTGTATCGTGTTATCTCCGAATACTGTATCAACTGCTCCAGTGCTTCCTCATCATAGAGTGATTCGTTACTGGAAAAAGCATCATATTTTCTCATTATACTTCGGTAAATCTTGTCCAACTGAGGCCAAAAGCAGTACCTTCCCTGGGACTTAAATGCCGTCGGCGTAACAAACTTAAGCCGGATGTAACGGTCGCACTCTCCAAGATAATATTCTTCTATCAGTCTCTGCCGAGAACTTGTAGACAGCTTTTTATCCACTATCTTGATCTTCACCTGATCCCGCTCAATGGTAAAAGAATCAAACTTCGGGTTCAGAAGAGGAAGTATAATCTGCTGATACGCCTCCTCGTCCAAAGTATAGATCCGCCATATTGTCTTTTCTTTATCGGAAATGATATGCTGACTATAGGGGTGCAATTGACTCTGATGCAGCTGCTCTGCATAATCTGCGTCTATCTCCTGCATAAGAATCCCCTGAAAAACAGATGCTTTTTGATTGGTCAACAGATACTGACCTTCCGGCTCGATAGCCAAATCTAAAGATGCTAAAATATAATCCACCCTCTTTCCTTTACTATGCATAAAATTTTACCAAAAATATGATTATATTTCAAGTAAATATGTGCATTTTTGACAAAGTTATTTCTCCCAAGCCTCCATGCCTTTTACCAGCGAAAAATTGTAATCCGCAACGATAAAAACACATGTATTCAAAACCCATATATATCCATCCTCCACACCACTAAAGTCATTTTGTTTCTCCAATATTTTTTCAAAATCAAGATTTTCAAAGACGGCCCTATAGTTCCCTCGCTCTATCCTATATACACCATTTTGAACACAATTTGCTTTACATATATTGTAATAAATAATTTGAACAAACAAATCTCTCACATACTGCCAATATGTCTTATTACATTCCGCATATCCCGCTCGTTTTACCCAGTCCTTTAACTGATACTTTAATGTTTCTCTCCATTCATCCAGCGCCAACTCCCGCACAACAGTCTCCATTTTTTCCTCTATTTCATCCAGATTCGAGAACTCCAACATATCCTGCCAACACCTACGGCGAATGACTTCATCCCGGATTTCAAAACGCTCTTTCAATAAATCATCCAATCTATGCGGAAATTCTACTATCCAGCCAATAGCCGATTCTCTTTTAACTAATTCCTTATACCTTTTTCCTGGTTGCAAGGAAACCGGCACCTTTCTGTCCTCAAATTCACAGTCTGGAATTGATTTAAAATGCTGATAGGATTCTATCATTGGATAATTTATGTATAATTTTCCCATATCCGTCATGTCCATAAAACAGTTTTGAAGTTCCAATATTCTCTTTTCAGAAAAATTTGTATCGTGCCTCTCATAATCAAACACAAGAAGAATATTTGTAAAATCATCCTTATACCGAAGGGTCTCCGGTGTCTTTTTTTGCTTATTACAAAAGGCAAATCGATATCCATCTCTTCTTCAAAACAATTTTCACCGTATTCCCTGATAATGTCATCGTACAACATATAAATATTGGTGCCATATATCCAAACATTATCCATGTCAATACTAATTTCAGGAAAGCACCTGAAAATCAGCCAAAACAACTTATTTTTCTCATGATTGCCTTCCACTACCAGCAATGTTTGATTTCTTTTTCTCCCCTGTCCTATATAATTATTCATACGCATCAAACTCCCCACTAATATACATTTTTTCCAAATTGTGTCCTTCTCTCAGTTCTCGTTTCGTCGCATGACACAATGGTGTCAAAGTCCCCCTCCTTGATAAAATAAACATACAATCCGGTCTCATTAAGCGATTTGTCATTAGATTTGTATTATGTGTCGTCATAATAATCTGACAGTGCGGATATTTTTTCTTGAAGAATTGAACCACCTTTTCTGCCATTTCATAATGGTAAAAAGCATCAAACTCATCCAAATACACAAACGATGCCTCTGCCAATTTAAAAATAAGCCGTCGATACAGATTTACCAGTGCTAAGGTTCCGCTTGAGGCATTACGATAAAACGGAATCAACTTATCATGAGCAAAATATAATTCTCTCTGTCCATCCGGAAGTTTCTTTAACACAAGTTCACATTCGATTCCCATTGCATTCAAAAAATCCTCTAAATCTTTCAATTTATCCGGGTCTTCTAAATACTCATAAAACATATCACTCACCCTGTGCAAGCGGATATTTAGTTCGCTTCCAACTGTAATCATCGTCATTCTTCTCACATAGTTGGACAGCCGGATCAATGCCGAATCCTTCTTCAACGCCACATTTCCGATCAGCCACCGCAAAAAAGGCAGTGTGTACTCCATGTCTTGTGCTGCCTCATTTTCTTCTACTGCCTGTAAATACCGCTCTACATTGGCAGTTTCTGCATCAACCAATTTTAACCGGTCAAACTCATATTCTTTGTTAAAAAAGTCGCATCTGAATATGGATTCCCCATTTATAGAAAGTCTCTCATCCCGCAATTTCTCATTGGAAAAACGAGAATATTCGTAAATCAACTCATCCTCACCAAATCCAAATGTATACGAAAATCGCGCATGATCCTCTTCTGAATCTGCATTCAAAAACACACCGTTTTCCGCAAACCTTGGCCCAGATAATAGCGTAAAAACAATATCCATGAATGCCCTTCCCAAATTCGTCTTTCCCGTAGCATTTCTTCCATAGATAAGCATTTTTGCAATTACATCATCCGAAATACAATCATTACTAAACTGATATCCGGCAACATCCTGCAGATCAACTTCTATTTCATCCTTAAAATTCTTATAATTTTTTAGTACAAATTTCTTCAACATAAAAAAGTATACCGTCCTTTCAGCTTGTCTTCTGACAATCTTGTCTCCCTTTGATAACAGTATACTCAAATATGAATCATTTTACAGTATCTACTGTAAAAAAATTACGGCATTGCATTATGTCATTTTGCCTATCTCGGTTATAAATTAAAAAATTTCACTATTTTTACACTATTTTTCACTAAGGATGTATCCAAGGGTCTGAGTCATATCTTCCTCCGCCGCATCCGCCAGCACCTTGCGGTACTCGCACAGCAGCCTGTCAACCCGTATCTCCCCCTTTAACATCTTACTGATAGCCGGCAATATTTTCTGACTACAGTCATAAGTATCTTTGTAATACTCCGTGTTCATATAGTTGTTACCTATATGGTCATAGTAAACCGTTCCATTTGAATTAACCGAATAGCCCATATTGGCCATATCCGCATAAGAGCCTTTCTCTCGCACGAACTTCCCCGCCGTCCAAGTCGCCAGTTCCTCCAACACATAAACTCCTTCGCAAAAATGACCTACGGACATTTCTTTGTTTGGCTGCCATACAATATCACCTTTTTTGAATGGAGTCGGGAAATCAAACCACAATTCCTCAAAAAACTGGTCTATAATATCGTCTTCTTCCTCCGTTCTGGCAGTATTCTGAACCATATCAATCACTCGACCATCCCCCAGGCACACTACTTCCTGCACTATTTCCGGATGAGCCAGAGCCTGCTTTTTAATCCACCACTTCTCTATCTTGCCATCTCCACTATCCATGTCGGATCTTTCCTGCTGGTACGCCTCCAGACATTCCTGTAACGAGCCAAAGACCCGGTCATATACAGCACCGTACCTGGGATCACCTGTGTAATAATAATCATACATATACACATATTTCCCTCTTGTCTCCGCTTGAAAGAAGGCCTCTATATCTCGATCCGTAATCTGTATGTACCGCTTTAGCACCTCATGAAGACTTGGCCATTTTATAGAACTCCCTCTTTGAGGGATCTCACAATCCGGCATAGTCCGAATCAATTCTTCCCAGTTTTTCTTCTTTTCCTTATATGTAATTGTCTGGCATTGATAAATCAACCAGGCTGTTTCCAATGAATTAAATTCATAGCCGATCTTCTGAAGATAGTTACTTATATCCGGGGAATTAATAAAAGAATATATTTCCATTTTGTTTTCCCCCCTTGTCCCTGCCCGGCAATCCTAATTGCCCACAATATGGACACCTCATTTTCCCAACATCGGGGTTCCATGAATATTTCCGCTTGCATCTGGAACACTTTTTTAACATTGGCATCAAAGACATAGTATCACTCCTATACAAATTTGCTTTTCAAATTCCTGTGCTACAATCCAGCCAATAGCCTCTGTGATGCTGCCTGCTGTCACTGCATTAACTGTGTTTCCCACAACCGGAAGCCAGCCAACCAGTACCTGTACAGCCGCCTTTCCAACCGTCGCCGCTGCTTTCGCCGCACTCTGATCCAATGTGACCCCAAACACCTTTTACAGATATATTGACATTTCCAACTGGCTTGATTGTTCAATAGAAAACATACTCCCTCCTATTGTACAAGGGAATTCTGTTTTATTTCTGTAATTTTAATTGTTCCTTGAAGAGAGTTGACATTGTTTCTTTTCCCTTTTTACTTCCGAGATCATCAATGCTCATATCTCCTTTGAAAACCAATTGCATAATTCCTATATATGCCTCACCAAGTGCGACTGTAATAATTCCAGCTGTTCCTGCTGATATTGCCCCACCAACCACTGTTCCTGCTCCTGGTATAAATTTCAATAAATTAGTAACTACAGTCTTACCTAACAAAGTAGCACCACCCGCACCAATTGACGATGACAACAATGCAGTGATAATGCTCTTATTTACATCAAAACCAAATATTACTGTAATTGAAGTTATCATAGCTACCTGAGTAGGAATCAATAATGCACAGTCAGAAAATGGGATAGGTGCAACTCCTGCACTTGTCGCTGCAACTGATGCTGTTTTTACTGCTGTCTGTGCACGGCGCTTTTTTTCTTCCAAACACGCAATCTGAACGTGATGAAGTGTGTCCATCAACTCATCCGGGAGAGCCTCTCCCATTACCTTGATTAATACATCTAATCCATAAGCTTTAGCAACACCCAAATCTTCGATCTCATAATCTTCTGCAAGCACAGGAATTACCTGGATGATATCCAAGTTTTCATTCAATAATACTTGTCTCATTTCTTGTGCTTTTTTCTTTGAAAATGATTGTGTAAGCACAACGACAATTGGAATTTGTGTGCTTTGGTTCTCCATTGAAAGTTCTCTTAACCACTCGATTTCTTCTGGCTCAATTCTATTTGAGGCTGTATTGATACAATACCAAATACAGTGAATAGCCTTATTTATATCTTGAGTAGCAAGTCCTTTACTGATTGTATCTATTACCTCTTGCTTTACTTCTGTCTGAACTTCTTTTCCAAGTTCAAATCCTCTCGTATCATAGATTGCAAGTGGTACGCCTTTTTTTGTAATTTCTCGCATATGCGATGTTACCGGCTTACCCATCCCAGTGTCAGCAAATTTCTCCTTGAATACAGAATTGATCAATGTACTCTTACCGACACCAGTTTTACCAGCAACAATTATATTAAGTGTGTTTAAGTTCTTAATTTTCTCTGCTATTGCATTGATTGTTTCCTGTGCAATCTTTTCTACATCTATTCCTGCCATTATTCTTCCTCCTCATTTTCTTTCTCAAATGGAACAATCTCTGGTCCCATATCATCGAAATCAATATCCTCTGTATTTAATAATTTCTTATAAACTTTGTTTCCGTACTTTTTGATAAGCGGTGGAATAATAATAAAGCCTGCTACAGTCAATGCACTTCCAATCACAAACCATTTCATTTTTCCACCCCTATCTTTTTTCTTTATATCAGTCATGATTTACCTTCCTTTCTACTAAAACTGATATTTTTCACCAATATCGCCCATATAATATTTAATCAGCAACATCCCTTTTGTAATCTTTACAAACACCCCCTTATCTCTTCCATATAATCTCCACTGCCGGCTTTTATCACCTTATAATTGTGATGAACTCTGTTTCCTTCTTCATCTAAAGTCCACTCGCAGATAAATAAGATTTCACTCGTCTCTCCTATTTCCACCGTAAAATAGCGAACCTTGTCTTCTTTGATCACCGGAACGATTTCCAGACAATTATTTTCTTGTACAGGCTCCGGCATTTTGATCCGTATCATCTCATAGTCCTGATAGTTCTCAGTTTCTATCTCGAATTCGTCTATTTCGAAGGGATTTTCAATTTCTTCTCTGTCGCTGATCTGATTCATTACATCCATCAGCATTTCCTCTTTTCTCTCCTTAAGCATCTCTATACACTTAAAGTCTTCCAAGAACAAATAACAAAGTATCTCATGCTCAAAGCAATATCGAACTCGTTTGAGTATTTCACCATAGTTTTCGCCTTGATCAAGAGCATAGTCCACCGCTTCTTCCAGAGTCAACTTCTCGTTCAATAACGCCGCCAGTCCTCCCATACAGTACTCAAGAGTCCTTCTTACATACCCAAATACACATGGCCCGAAGTCCTCCTGCAACTGCTCCATTTCTTCCAGATCATAGTCAACATCAACCAGTAATATATCATCATCTTCCTCGTCTAATGAATATGTAGTATCGTTTGACTTTTCATCTAGCAATTCTATATACTTTGCTGCTGTTTCCTTTCCATCCTCTTTCACATTAAGATCCTTGCAGCATGTAGTGAACACCGAACCGTCTTCTCTTACACCTATCATAAAGAAGTATTCCAGAACATTTTCCTCGTTTACAACCTCTTCTTCATACTTCATAATGTTATTCGTTCCTGGAATTTTTTCAAACTCACAATTTTTGCCAACGTCCTCGGCGTATTTCTTCAATTTTAAGATTGTTTGATATTGCTTTTGAGTCATCTGATCTAACGCTTTTTGCTTTTCCTGTTTTCTTGCCTTTCTGCTTTGTTTTGCCATAAGTAAATTCCTCCGTACATTTTTATTCTACAGTTTCCCCATAATTATTACTTTTTTCCTAAATTCTTCAGCTTATTCGCTGCCACACCAGATAATACATGAGCAGTCACACCTACCACCGTAATCAGTCCTCCCACAATGATGCCACCTATGCCACCTGCTTTTGCAATCTTTCCCCCGCTCTTTTCGCTTACTCTCTCTACATCCATTTGATTTCCACTATCTTTTCTCATTTCTTCATTCTCCTTCCTTTGTCCATTTCCCATTTTTCATAATTCCAGCTGCACGAATTAAATAATACGCATAATATGCAACTGCCAGTCCCAGTCCTATTCCTATCATTTTCTTAACGATCTTAGCCATCTTCCTATCTCCTTTTTTCAAAATTTTTCTGCATTTTGTTCTGCAGTTTTTTTAATTGCCTTACTTCGTCAACAATCCTGGTTGTCACATCTCCTATCTCCTGTATTTCCATCACCTCTTTTTTAAAGAAATTATCAATTCCAGTTTGTTCCATCCTTCCCCAGAATTCCGGTCTGTCAGCATTCGCAGATACTCCTTCCACTACCGTCTGCAGTTCATAAATCAATCCCCTCCTATTATCAGGAGCCAAATACTGATTTTCTATTTTCCTTACAATATCAATGATTTTTACACTTGTTGCGACAAGATTAAGGTTCGATACAAAGTGGGGCATTTCTTTCAAAAATCTCCACACCCTTTCTTTCCCAGTGGACGATTCATCCGTCAAATAACCCAAATGACCTTTAAATGCCTCTGCTATTCCCCGCGTATCAAATACACACTGGCCATTTACAACCTTAACAACATCGTTTGTTTGTTCAATGATATAGTCGTTGTACTCATTGTCAAAATCCTGCTTGGAAATTTCCGTTATTATTTCCCCCCTGACAACATCAAAACATTCTTGTGCCATTAGGCGTAACGCATAGTCTCTGGATGTGCTGTCCCGCAGCATATTTTTCAACTGTGGCACCGTCACTTCCTTTAACTGCAAATCATTTCTTTCCATTTTCATCATTAATTCCTGATTATCCATATCCATCAACCCTTTCTTATTTTCGATTCCCATTCAATCAGAAAACAAAGTCGTAGTATCTCTCATACATTCCTGGCAGATACTGAATATAAACATATCTTGTTGTCAACAGCAATCCGACAATAATCAGCAGCTGGTATATTACTTGCACCTTTTCAGGGATCAAACTACAGATAAAACTCAGCACACCGGTCTTAAGGATCATAATTCCCAGAAATATAAATCCTTCTAACCCCTGATTCGTAAAAAACACAATACTCATAATAACATCCGTAAGCAGCAATGCCAGCAATGTATTACCTGTAAATTCAAATTCATCCTCATTGTGAATCTTTGAACCTACCAAAAACCAACCAATCAAATAGACTTCCACAACTTTTAATGGAAATCCCCAGTTGAGCCAAAATAATTTAAGACAGTGTAACATGTTTTCTTTTCTCCTGTTTGCATCCCTTTTTGCTCTTTTCACCGATGCCACTTAAAATTAACATACTTGCAACAGTGATCAAAACTTTTATAACCGCCAAGCACACCTTGATCCATTTCATTCTCCGTACCCATTTGCGCCGGAATTTTTTTCTTTTTAACTTTGTTTTTTTCATAGCACATACCCTCTCGTATAATCTGTATTGCCACTCACATTCTATCCAGCATTTCCAATCGCTTGCTTGAGACACCTGCTTCTTCTGCCATTTTTCTCACCGTCTCGTATCCCTCGCTTTTATTTTGATTTACAGTCGAAGCTTTATTCAATTCTCTTCCCGTGGCTCTGCACTCATCTTCCCGCTGAACCAGAATGGCATTAAATCTTTTCTTCAGATCAAACTGCTGTTGATCCAATTCTCTATAAAGTCTCTGAATATCATTTTGTGACATCCAGTCTTTGCACTTTGCGATTACAATACCAGCCACTTTTTCCCCACATCGTTTTCTAAGTTCAAACATAGCCGCCATAAACAATTTCACCCATGCGGCAATATTAACATGCAAGATACATCCCACTGCATTTCCACCAGATCGGATAACCGCATCAATTCCATCCACCAGGCACAAACTGGCGTTACCGATCAAAAGCATAATTCTCAAGTCGCCATGTGACTTATTCGGCACGCATTGTCTCCATTCTCTGCCTTTGTAAAAATGGCTCTTTATCGTCCAAAACACTCGTATCATCATGTCCTGAAGCATAACCGGCATAAGCTGAGCAGTTACAAACCGCGCATCATACCCTTTGCAGAATACCTCTTCCATCGTTCTTGCCAGACTCTGCATTTCTCCGGATTGATTGCTGAATCTGCCCCAGTTACATAGTTGAAACAGTTCCATAAACGGAGCCGGTACACCCATTCCCCGACTATCTGCACCATTTCCACGGCTGCCTGTACTGCCTGCAATATCTGACATAATATGGCCTATCCAGTTACAAAATCCACAAAATAATTTTGCGAAGGGATTTCCTCCTCTTAATTCAAAACCGGTTTCCTCGTTTTTTATCGTTATAATTTTCCCATCATTAATAAAACTGGCTGTACCTGCAAACTGATCTATAATAGAAAAAATAAGTCCGATCAGATCTGGAGAATGACCCAATGATTTCAGATGATGATTCCTTGAACTCAGCGGAAGTGTTCCTCCCACCGTAGTAGGATCATACGGAACCCTGAATTTTCTTTCCAAGTATCCGATTGCCGATTTTACATTATTTTCATTTCCCTCTTTGGGATTCCATCCACTGAGTTTTGAAAATTTCATTACCAATTGGTCTACTGCTTTATCCGAAACTTTCCCAAGTTTGCTCAACCCCGGTGCCCCAACAAAAAAAGAATCGACCAATCCGGCACATACCCCTGCCAATACAGATATACAACAATCCACTCTGTCGCACACCGCATACATATCATCCAAATCCTTATAGCCGTCCGTTATGTATTTTTCATATTCCATCGTAACTTTCATGCAGATCCTCCTGAATTTTGCTTTCCATCATAAACGCCAACACAATCAATATCTTTAAACTCTCTTTTTCATCTGTAGTCCAAACATCATATACATTCTTTCTCATTGAAAGACTACTAATCTTTGTTAAATATGTAGAAAATTTCCATTGCATATCCTTGAATTCTGATATCCATTTGTCCAGGAAAACAACATTTTCCTTTACCTGTTCCTGATTCTCCTGGACTTTGATCGTCTCTTTCTGCCATCGTCTGCATTCCTTTTTATTTACAATCGTGTTTACTGCCAACTGTGGAATGCTGGTTGGAACCATCCACCATCTCCTGTGTTTTTTCGTATCGATTTCCACCATGCCTGTTCCTGTGGCATACTCTTTTTCTGGATTCAACTTTCCTATTTCATCAATCAACTCCTGAGGTATTCCTTCTATCCTCTTTATAACTTTCCTTAAGTCTCCAAAGCCTTTCCCTGCCTTTTTCTTCAGTCCTTCAATTTCCCTAAAACGATCCTTTTCTCTCTTAATTTCGTATTCCCATTTATCCACGGCACTTTTATATTGAAGTTCCATCGTTTCTTTTTCTTTACCGAAAAGCATACATGCTCCTTTCACGATTTTTTATTCCCTAAAATCCTTGATGGCCAATCCGGTTTCACTAACAATTTGTTGTATATCAACCGCTTTTTCAACCCAATCAGTTCCTTTGTCCACAAGTTCTGAAAGCGTTGGTCTGTCTACATTTTTAACATTTCTTATCATTTCGCAGACAGCCTCAAAATTGTAAGTTTCTCGCTCAAAAATGCTTTTTAGTCGAGAGACTTCTTTCTTACAATCCCCATAAGATACAAAGCCTTTAATACCGCTTTTCTTCCTGTAATAGAGTCCGGTGTCTGCAAATATGACCCCATATTTTGCTCCCAGCGTAGATTCATTTATAAATCCCAGTATTTCTTCTGAATTAACTCTTGAGGCGTAACTTTCCATTGCTTTACGCATCTTCTTCTCATCCATGTTGTCATAAAAATATGCATTCACATTTCCTTTACAACACTTTGCTAAGCCACGCTTAACTACCTCTCTCTTTTTTTGCAGTCTTTCCTCATCCATATTTAAATTATACATTTTAGTCTTGTCCCTCGCCTTCTTCACTTCTTGCCTCTTTATTCTCCTTGGCTTTTCTCTTAACAGTTCTCCGGGCCTTTTTTATTTCACTTCTGCGTGCATTTCCAAGGATTTCTTGTCTCTTTTCTTCCATTGCATCAACCGCATCATCTATACTTTTTCTGGATATCTCACTCGCTATTTTCTTCCCAGTTACCACTGTCCCAACTACGCCAACTACCGAACCAACTATCTTTATGATTTTTTCAACCGTCTCCATCTTTTCATATTTATCACGAACTGCCATATTATCCCTCCATTACTCCAATCTGTCTTATTTCTAACTGTTGCTGCACCTTCACAAGTTCATCATATATTTTTTGTGGCGTTTCCTTCCAGTACAAATCATCGCCAAATGTATACAGGCAATTGTTTCCCTGTCCCACCTTAAACACTTCTGTCATAAATTCTTTCCCTTTTGTTATTATATCTCTGGCATCTTCTCCATCTTTTTTATAGAAGCTCACCAGTATAAGCAGTTGTGTTAATGCAAGCCAATATATTTTCAATTCCTCTCTTGCATAACCTATAGCGTCATCCATAGATTTCACTTTTTCTCTTTTTCCTCTTAAATACTGTAAAAACGAACCAAATTTAGGGTTCTCAGGAAAATTTTCTTCACATCGCTTAACCAGATTCGTCATATCATCCTGAAGAATTGTAAGTGTTTTGTCAAAATCCCTGCGCAATGTATACTGGATGTCTGCTTTTTTAATATCCCCATTTCTCTCACTTAGCCGCATCATATTTACAGTGGATTTCAAAGTAGAAATTTGTTCCTGCGTCAACTTAGCATTCAAAATACTTATACTGGTTTCAAATGTTCTGGCTTCACTCTCCCTAATTTCAACCAGTATTTCAGCCAATTTGAGAAGCGGTTTAACAGTACCTTCAAAACATTCCTGTGAAATCGTGATTTTTTCAACTCCAATCTCCTCGCTTAAATGGTCAAATACTGTCTGGATTCCCTCCTGACTGCTAAAATCAATGCCCTGATCCATCAGGGTTTCAAATAATCCGCTTCTCGTCTCCTCGTTCAATTTTTCCCTTAGAACAGGAGCCTTTTCCTCCACTACATCTATTACCTGATCTAAAATGCACTCCGCCCATTCCATAGTCTTTCCTCCTAACTCCAGCTACACATCGGCCTCCGCTGTCTCGCTGCCTGCTACCACTTCCAGCCGATAACCTTTCTTGCTGCGATCGTACACCACTTCTCCGACTACACCGTGTCCATCCACGATTGATTGGGATAAAAAATTTCTGATAGCGTCAATATCTCTTTGTATTGTCTTTTCATTCACGCCAAACCAGGTTGCTTCCGATATCTTATTGACCGTTTCGCCCCGGACCAGTTTGTCGTAGATGCTAAGGACCCGCACCGCTTGATTTGCCGCCCCCAACCAGATCACCTCGAATCACCAATGTACTCACGCATTCATCTAATCACACACATTTTACTAAATCACATGGACACATAATGTCCTTCTGCTCTCCGCTTTTGCAAATAATAATCTTTTTCGACTTTCTATTCTGTCTCAAAAATAGTCGCAAGAACCGATGGCCAGTTTTCCAGTGGTTTTTCCTTTCCGTCCACTTCGTAATACACCACGCGGAAACGACCGTTTTCCAAGTCCAGCTGGAAATGGACCTCGCAGTTTGAGACCTGTCCGTTTACCTGGCACTGTCCCAAAAACCAGATATATTTTTCTCCATCATCCTCCCAATACTGCCAGACTGGATCATCAAAGAAATTTTCAAAGGCTTCCCCATAGGTCCGGTCCGGATAGTCCGCAGGAGAACTTTCTTTTACCATATTTATGTACTCCTCTTCGCTGGTGTCTTGTCCATCCTGCTCATTCGTCTGCTGCTGTGTTGTCTCCGGCTCCTCTGTCGCCTGTGCTTCCTCCGTGGCTGCCGGTGTGGCAGTGGCTGCTGCCCCGCTTTCTTTTTTATACTTGTCCAGATAAGCCTGGTTTACATTTATATTTTCCTTCTGGGATTCGTCCACCGTCTTTCCGTTTTTACCGGCGTAGTTCTGGAACATAGAATACAAAATGTTATTCATGGTTTCCTCGTCTGTCTCGGTCTGTTCTCCGAATCCCAGGAACGCAATCCGCATCGGCTGTTCGTTTGTGATCGGTCTGTCAGATGTATATAGATCCGGATACTGGAACTGGATCACGATGTCCTTTGTCTCTCCGTTGTAACTGTATGTTCCGTTCACTTCCACGAGCAAACATTTCGTTTTCTCTCCGATAAAACTTTTCCAACTCAGGTCACTGCAGGTGCTTTCGATGGCCTGTCCGTAAGTGATATCCGGAATGTTAGCAGGAGTTGTGACCATCATGGCAGAAGAAATCTGCTTATAATGATCTTTCAAAATCCCCGGCACCATGCAAAAAAGTGCCGTCAGCCCCACTGTTACTACAATGTCCCGGACAATAACCAACCAGGATCCGCCTTTCCGGATTCCATGTATGATCCCTAAAATTCCTATTACTGCTGTTGCGATGGGTAAAACCCAGATTACTTTTAATAACCATTCCATATTGAATACCTCCTACTTGTTCTCATATTTTTTAAGCAATTTAATGTTTTTCTTTTCTACCTTACTAAGCACGGATTCATCAAAGTCCTCCGGCTCTACAGTTCCTTCATACCAGGACTGGTTGTCAAAATAGTCCTGCAGTTTTTTGTCAGTAAATTTTCTTCCATGCCGGGCATAGATCTCATTTCTGGCGTAGCGGCACTGATCTTTGGACAACCCTTTTACATCTTTTTTAGTCAATTTTTTCACAGAAGAGTCCGGCAGGATATATCCTTCCTCTTTGTCCGTCTTCTCCGGCTCTTCCGCCGTCTGTCCGGTGGAATCACTGCCTGCTGCCGGCGAAAATTCCAGCTGATCGTCTGCTGTATCCGGCGTGGCCGTGGCGATCTGATCATATTCGGTGGTTGGTTCCGTGGTGGCAAATGTGTCAGGCTCTTGATCCGGCTCCGGTGTGATCTGTACCTCATTGGTTTCTTCTGGCTCTTCCGTAGCCTCTGGTTCTTCGGTCGGGGCTTTGGTAGATGACTCTTTCGCCGATTCACTTTCCACATCTTTCATAACCACCACATCTTCATTAACCTGCACTTCCACTTTCTTTGCCTCGTCCTTATCAAGTTCTGCGTAAATGGTTTCTGTCATTTTCCGCCCCGGTGTCAGTGTCTTTTGCCTGGCAGAATCATCCGGCCATTTCATGCTGGCATTGTAGTTGTCTGCATAAACGGAGAAAATCTTTTCCGCATCAATGACAACCGTGTCATCCCCTGTATTTTCCACCTCATATTCAAAATAGGTAACTTTCTTCCCCTTCAGAATATTTTTCAGGCTTTCTCCCAGGCTGGTTCCCCAGTCCGTGATCATGACGGTATATTCTCCGTCATCCTCATCAAACTCCATTTTTTCGCCCATTTTGTAAGTCTTCTTGCCGCCGCATCCCACCAGGGATGCCATGCAGACAAAGCATACGAACGCTGATAAAATCACTCTCTTCTTCATCTTCAATTCCTCCTTCATATAATAGGTAACGCCCCCTCGCTTACGCCAGGCGGCAGGTCGTCAGAACCATCTTGAAATACGACTCCGTCATATTGGTTCTTCCTCTAAAATTTCCCATATTTTACCACTCGGCTGGACAATTTCATTTATATTTTTGTCTCCCCCTGCCCCCTCTGCGACAAAATTATAAATAGATTCGTCCACGCCTGCGATATACTCAAAATTAGGAGGTGTTCAAATGAACAAAACAAAAACTACCAAACGATATGTAGACGACAATCTGCTGGGGGAAGGCGTTCTTTTCCGTTCCTGCATTGGACAGCGAATGGGATTTTCCAATACGAAAATTGCTACTTATGTGAACTTCGGAAAAGACCGGCTGCGCATCGGCGTGATGCCTCAGCGTTATCAGGGGCGGAAGGAGATTTTATATAAAGATATCAGTTCCGTAACTACCAAACGCTATGTCAATGCCTATGTCATTGTGCTTCTGGTACTTTTCGCCATCATGTCGATTTTCACGGCCGGTACCACGCTGATCGCTGCCGCCGTCATTTTCTGGGCAGGATTTGGAAGCAAGTTGGAGATCGCTACGAAGGACGGTTACACCGCCATTATCTACAGCGCCGCTGCTCCGTCCCACTACCAGGATTTCATCACGGCTTTGCAGACAGCCATGGCAAACGCCAACCAGGAAAATGAGATTGTTTCACAGGATGTAGGCGAAAATATTCTCTCCCGTTCCATCGACCAGCGCACTACGGATCTGCAAAAATCCTGTGCCAAGACCTGGGATGTGACGGTGGATGCTCTGTCCAAAGAAACGACAGTGGAAGATCTTCTGCAGCAGATTGACGCTACGGTGCAAAACGACAGCATCTGCGGCACAGCCGGACAAAGTACCGCTTTTTATCAGGCCGCACTTCAGAAGCTGGCTCCCCATCTTCTGGCCGGCGAGACAGTGCTTCTTTGCTACAATGTGGCAGTGATGTCAAGTGACGCCAAAAAATTCATGGCACTGACGGATCAGCGGGTCCTTTTCTACCACGATCAGACAGTGGAAGGAACTTTTTATGGCGATCTGGTCACTTTGTCCTACCTGCCAACTCTGGGAAATCAGTGGGTTGTAGATGATTTTATGACCGCCAGCAACCGGTTTATCTCTGAGAAAAAGGGTAACAGCATGCAGATGGGACTGATCTTTGCCCTGATCATTACATACTTTGACCAGTGCAAAAATCCGGGAGATAAGATAATCGTCAGAAACGCAGACAGTTATTCTCTTAACAGTTTTTAGGAAAAATAGCATCTTTGGGATGCCTTATAAAAGAAAGCGAGGAATTATTATGGAAAAGAAAAAACACCCAGGAAAAATTATTGGTCTAATTGCAGGAGGCGTTGTGCTGCTGATCGTTATTATCGTGATCGCTGCCAGTTTTATGGGAGGATCCGATGATATGCAGGGAAGCAGCCTGGATCAGGAAACCATTAACAAAGTGCGTGAGTTTGCCCCTTCCGATGCGAAAGGAATCACTTATAATCAGGCATTTGCAGGATTTTACAGTAACCCGGACTGGAAATCTTTTAAGTCTGATGCTGGTGAGGATATCGTAGAATTTTCCGGTGGCTGCTCTTACAATGATAAAGAAGGCACATTTTATATTCAATTTCATCTTGATTCAACAGGCTCTATTAATGGATCTTATATGCAATTTACAGCTGATGGAGAAGACACTGCTCAAAAAGTTCCGGATGAAGATAGAATCTACTTTATCGCTAAACCATTTGTAGAATATGGTAACGCCAACGGCAAAACCTTTACCGAGGAAGAACAAAATGCCCTGTGCAGTTCGGATAGCGACGACTCCTCTTCCGAGGAATAACTCTTACCCGCAAAAAGGACTCCACAAAAAAAGATGTGAAACATTTTCGTTTCACATCTTTTTTCTTGTTTATCACTCTTCCAGCACTTCCGAGAAAAGATACATTTCCTTCTCATCAAAGCAAGATAGCAAAAGATAATCTAACATATACTCCGGATCCACTCTCCGCATACCACAGCTGTCCAGGATCCCATTGGCATAATGAATGAATTTGTCTTTTACCCTCTGGGCATCATACTCGTAATCCTCCAGACTTTCCTGCTCTGCTGCCTCTTTATAGATAATATACTGAGCCAGGATCAAAAGGTCGGATCGTTGCACTACTCGCACACGCTGGCCGCTTTTCCGGATCTCCTGCTGCAGCTTTTTCTGCTTCTCCGGATCCTTTTCCTGCGCCAGTTTTATGTACCGCTCCATCTGCTGTTCTTTCAATACAGCCACATTCAAAAGTTCCGACACATACTTACTGTCCACCGTGCGGATCTCCCCCTCCAGTTCCTTGTACATCTTTCCGCGCTTGTTACGCCCCTGAAACCGCAGTGGAACCGTGGAATACACTCCGGTCACCAGGTCGCACAGACGATCCCGGTCCGCAAATACTTTCGCAGTCATTTCCCGGATGTCTCTGGCACAGGACTTGGATAATGGATTGGTCTTAGATCGACAGCGGTTCTTCACAAAACGCTGAATATCCTGAGAAACCAGTTCCTCCTCTCTGCGGCTCTCATCCAGCCACTCATAAAACCCTACCTTCTTTAATTCCATAGCCAGTGACTTTTTTACTTCCTCCCGGTACCAGACCAGGCATTTTTCCACCAGTTTGTGATAGTAGTTCAGCACCGTCAGACTGTAACCTTTAAAATATTTCCGATGGCGGCATATCCAGACAAAAAAGTCCTCTTCCGGATATTCCTTTACAATCTGGAACTGCTCTTTCAGCCAGTTCGTCTTGCTTTGTTGCTCCACCGTCAGTTTTCCCGCACATTTTTCCTCAAAAAAGTCGATCATCTTCTGACATTTTTCCTGGCTCATGCCATTTTCCAGACAATACATACAGATAAATTCCTCGTAATCATTTACCTGAAACCCGGCCTGGGAAATGCCGTACTGAAGATACTCTTCCGTCTCTTCCATAGACAGCCCCAGTGCAAAAGCTATTTTATAAATGCTCTTGCGGTTCGGTGGGTTTAAAGTTTCCTCATCCTGCGTTCCCAGACCAAACCACCTTCGTATGGTCTGCCGGTTGGCTACATGAGCCCGTTTCACTTTTTGATAAAATCTGGCATAGGCCTCTTCCCTCTGACTGACCGGTATGGGATCCTCCAGCGGGGATCCACTCCATTTCTCGATCATGAAAGAATCAAATTTTTTATAAAAATATTCCCGGATCTGTGCCAGCAGATACGCCTGATACTGTTCATCCATATTGGTTCACTCCTCGAATCATAACGGTTTTTCCTTATATAATAACATTAGAATGTCCGGATGGATTTATTTCTTTGTCCTAGCCGTCGGCACTGCTGTCGCCGTTGCCAGTTTCTTCTGTTCCTCTTTGATCAAATCTTGAAAAACACGATCATACTTGGCCGATTCACCGGTTGTCACCACCGAATCAAGTAAATCTTTCTCTTTTACCAAGTCTCCTTTTTTCATGTAATAGTTCAGAAGCAGAACAAAGCGATTCTGCTTGTCAGCATCACTCAGATCGCTATCCGGCGGGTAAAGTTCATCTATCTCATTAAGTACATTGTCCAGCTTGTTTTCTTGAATTGCCGTAGCAATCCGGGATTGTTCTTTCGCCTGCATTAAGTCTGAACTGGACACAACGCCGGATGAACCGGAATCCGATCCCATCGATGCCAGTCCGGCCAGGATCAGCACAAAAGAAACTATAATAACCAAGCAGCCCCCTGTGATCCACAGTGCCCGATGCTTTTTCTTCTTGCGGCCATTCCTTTTTTTCTTAGATTCCCCAACCTGCTCTTTATACTGTTCAATCAGAGTATCTGTTCCCGTGGTTGTTGTCAGAGTAAAATCCGCCTCTTCTCGCCGGTCTGCTCCTTCGCTGTACAGATCCTGTCGCAGGTCGTGGATATCAGCATACCGGTCCTTTGCCTCCAGTGCCATTCCCTTCATGACAGCCTGACACTGTCTTTTTCCCAGATGGATCTCCAACGGCTGTATTGTATCCGAAATCCATCTGTCCGACGCCTCCGGAGGTGTCAGTCCTGTCATCATAAAATACATCGTGGCACACAGTGCATAAATATCCGTCCATGGTCCCAGTTCTCCCTGTGGTGAGCTTTGCTCTATGGCCGAATAACCTGCATTTTTCAGCACAGAATGTTCGCTGCCGGATTCCACCTTAATAGCCTCACCAAAATCAATCAACTTTAACTTATGATCTTTCGTGATCATCAGATTGTTGGGGCTGATGTCCCGATGGATGATCCCTTTTTTATGAATCTGTTCCATGGCCTGCAAAACGGGACGCATCCTCTCCAGCACCTCGTCCCCTTTCATAGTACCGTTCTCTTGTATATATTTTTTTACTGTCGTGCCATGGATGTACTCCATCACAATATAGTAGACACTATTTTCCATAAAATAATCTACTACGATCACAATGCTGTCCAATCCCCGAAGCGGTCCCATGATCGTGGCCTCATTCTGTACCCGCCTGGCCGCCTGCTCCTGCTCCCGGACACAGGCCTTAATGGCCACACGGGCGTGCATCTTCAGATCCATCGCACAATAAGTAATGCCAAATCCGCCTTTTCCTCTTACTTTTTCAATTTTGTAGCGTCCCTGTAAGAGAGTTCCAATGGGTAAAATCTGTTCACTCCTCATACGCAATCCCCACAAGCACCAATCCTTTCGCCGGTGCCGTTGGTCCTGCCAGCGTCCGCTCTCCTGTGGCTAACGCCCTCTGGACCGTTTCTCTGCTGCGGCGTCCCATTCCTACTTCCAGCAGGGTTCCCGCAATGATCCGCACCATATTGTAAAGGAAACCATTGCCCCGGACCCGGATGACGATTTTTTCTCCCTTCACGCCGGTAAGAGGCTCCTGTCTCACCTGCACCTCATACACCGTGCGCACCTTGGTCTGCACCTGGGCTCCCGCCGAACAAAAAGCGGAAAAATCATGAGTTCCCTCCAGATCTGCCGCCGCTTCCTGCATGGCCTCCACATTCAACGGACGGTACACATGGTAGCCGTACCGGGCCAGTGTCGGAATCTCGATATCCGTGTGGATCACCGTGTATTCGTATGTTTTTTCACTCTTTGCATAGCGTGGATGAAAGTCCGGTGCCACTTCTTCGGACTCCAGAATCCGTATATTTTCCGTCAGTTTATGATTCAGGGCAACCGCTATTTTCTCCGGCGGGATCCTTGTTTCCACATCAAAAACAGCCACATTTCCCAGGGCATGTACCCCTGCGTCCGTGCGGCTTGCTCCCGTCAATTCCACCCCCGGGCCAAATAATTGATCCAGGGCTTTTTGCAATTCTCCTTCCACTGTGGCTCCGTTATTCTGACGCTGCCAGCCACAATAATCTGTTCCATCATATGCTACACGCAATCGGATCCGTTTCACCTGCATTCTCCTCTCCCTTAAAACGGCGTCGGTATCACATGGGTTACAACAATCACAACCGCCAGGTAACCCACTACCACACCATACATAATCTTATCTGTTTTCTTGTATTTCAAAGGCTTCATCTTGGTCCTTCCATCGCCTCCATGATAGCACCGGGACTCCATGGCCATGGCAAGATCGTAGGCTCTCCTGGTAGCGGATACCAGAAGCGGCACCAAAATCGACACCATCATCTTCATCCGGTGCAGCAGATTTCCCTCGTCAAAATCTGCACCACGGCTGCTCTGGGCGCTGATGATACGGTTGGCCTCATCCAGAAGGATCGGGATAAAACGAAGTGCCAGAGACATCATCATGGCAAAATCGTGCACCGGCACTTTGATTTTTTCCAGAGGTTTCAACATGGTCTCCAGTCCGTCCGTCAGCTGGTTCGGTGTCGTGGTATAAGTCAGCAGGGATGAGCCTAAGATCAGATAGATCAGACGCATGGACATAAACGCACCTTTGCGCAGTCCCTGCCAGGTAATGGTGATAAATTTGTATTCAAACAGCACATCGCCTTTTGTTCCGAATATATTAAATACCGCTGTAAACAAAAGCAGGAACAAAATCGGTTTCAGTCCTTTTAAAATATAGGAAAAAGGCACTTTCGACTTGATAATGGCTGCCACCAGAAAGACGGTCACCACCACATAGCCGATAAAACTGCTGAATACAAATAATGATATTAAGTAAATAAATACGGCTGCGATCTTTACCCGGGGATCCAGTTCATGGACTCTTGACTCTGCCGGATAATACTGCCCTATAGTTATATCTCGTAACATATTACTTCCTTACTTTCCTAATGCTTGTCGTATACTGTCAACTGCCTGATCTACATGGATGGCATTATGAGGCAGAACCAGTCCCCGCCTGGTCAGTTCTTCCATAACATAAGTTACCTGGGGTGCCATAAGCCCGATCTGCTCCAGTTCTTTATAATGGGAAAATACCTGACCTGGCGTACCATCCAGTGCCACTTTTCCCTCATTCATTACAATCAGCCGGTCTACAAAATTGGCCATGTCCTCCATGCTGTGAGATACAATGATAACAGTTATATTTCTCTGTCTGTGAAGTTCTGTGATGAGCTGGTAGATCTCATCCCTTCCCCTGGGATCCAGTCCTGCCGTAGGTTCGTCCAGGATCAGCACATCCGGCTCCATAGCCAGCACACCGGCAATGGCCACCCGCCTTTTTTGCCCTCCAGACAACTCCAGAGGGGATACATCCAGATACTCTTCACCCATCCCCACCTGCTTCAGTGCTTCAAAGGAGCGCATCTCCATTTCCAATGGATCCAGCCCCATATTTTTCGGGCCAAACTGAACATCTTCGATGACGGTGCTTTCAAACAGCTGATGCTCCGGATACTGAAATACCAGACCGATCTTGCTGCGCAGTTTTTTCATGGAAAAATCTTTATCATGTATATCTTCTCCATTGAAATAAACGGCTCCTTCTGTAGGCTTTAATAAGCCGTTCAGATGCTGGATCAAAGTGGATTTACCGGACCCTGTGTGTCCTATGATCCCAAGGATCTCTCCGTCTTCTATTTTCAGATCTACATGGTCCAATGCCTTTTTTTCAAAGACGGTCCCCGGACTGTACACATGACTTAATTCGTGGATCAAGATCATCTTCTGCCACCTCCTGCCAGTTTCATTACAGCATCTGCCAGTTCATCCACGGACAAAATATCCGCCGGAACATCCAGTCCTGTTTTTCTTAATTCGTGAGCCAGCATAGTAACCTGCGGCACATCCAGATGGTAAGACTTTAATTGTTCCACCTGGGAAAATACCTGTCTCGGAGTTCCCTCCATCACGATTTCACCCTGGTTCATAACGATCAGTTTATCTGCCTCAATAACCTCTTCCATATAGTGAGTGATCCAAAGCACTGTGATATGTTCCTTTTTGTTCAGTTCCTGCACAGCTTCCAGCACTTCTCTTCGTCCAATGGGATCCAGCATGGCCGTGGACTCGTCTAATACAATACATTTTGGCTTCATGGCCAGGATACCGGCAATGGCCACCCGCTGTTTTTGTCCGCCGGACAGATTGTTAGGAGACTTTTTCCGGTATTTGCTCATACCTACTTTTTCCAGGGCACTTCCAACCCTCTGCCAGATCTCCGAAGTAGGCACTCCCAGGTTTTCCGGGCCAAATCCAACATCTTCTTCCACTACATTGTAGACTATCTGATTGTCCGGGTTCTGAAACACCATGCCTACCCGCTGGCGGATGTCCCAGATCATTTCCTTATCCTTTGTGTCAATGGAATCCACCCAGATCGTGCCCTCTTCCGGCACCAGCAATGCGTTCATGTGCTTTGCCAGAGTAGACTTGCCGGATCCGTTGTGTCCCAGGATCGCTACAAACTCTCCCGGTGCCACCGTGAAGGAAACATTCCGGATCGCATTCTCCACCGCCACCACATTATCCTGTTCATCCCGCCGGATGTAATCAAATTTTATATGATCTACCTGTATCAATTTCCTTCACCTCCGTAAACAATATCATTCATTATAGCATAGATAGGGCTGGGACGCAAAGACTGGTTTGCTACTGCTGGGTGGTTTGCTAAGTATGGCGGCGGAAAAGATTTACTCGCATGGGACACTTCCTCTGGTTAAGGGCGTAGCGGCAGGGGCACTGCCACTACCTGCCGACGCCCTTAAAATCCCATGCTCTGTAAATCTTTTTCCGCCACCATAAGAAACCAGCCCCCCAGGAAGACAAACAGGGGAGTCCTTTCCCGCCTCGCCCCAACGCCCCATCCAACCTTCTTTTTTACTTGCTGAAAAGGGGTCTTTTCCCGGAACAAGGGGTAACTTCCCGGACATGGGTTTTAAGTACGCCGGTATGAGATGCCTGTATATGCGTCAGCATAGGCATCCATACCGCTGCGCACTTAACAAGCGCAAGCGCCCATGGGAGGGAAATTACCCCTTGTCCGGGAACCATCCCTCCCTTTCAGCAAACAAAAAAACCACCAAATGACCACTACGGTCACTTGATGGTTTCCATCATCACAAAATGATTATACTAACTCGATCAGTACTTCCATTGCTGCATCACCTTTACGAGGTCCGATCTTGATGATTCTTGTGTAACCACCATTACGGTCAGCATATTTAGGAGCGATTTCGTCAAACAAGATGTTTGTAATATCAACATCCTTTGTTGCTTTTTTCTTTCCAGCTGTAGCAGTTGGAACTTCTTTTACAGTATAAAGCATTTTCTTCATCTGACGACGAGCGTGAAGTCTGGATGGAAGATCTTTTTTGATCTCTTTGTCTACGGTATCATATACAGTTACTTTCTTACCGTCTACAACTTCTTTCACTCTTTTTCCGTCTTTATCTTTCTGAGCAACCTTCGCCTGTACTGTTACAGTTTCGTAATTGTCTTTTTCACGAACTGCCATTGCGATCATGCTCTCAGCAATTTTACGAATTTCTTTTGCTTTTGCTTCTGTTGTAACAATTTTGCCATGGTACAACAGATTTGTTACCTGATTTCTCAGCAAAGCTTTTCTCTGGCTGGATGTTCTTCCAAGTTTTCTATAGCCTGCCATGATATATCCTCCTTGTTATTACTATTCTTCAGATTCTCCCGTACTGAGAGACAAACCAAGTTCTTTCAACTTAGCCAGCACTTCTTCTAAAGATTTACGGCCAAGGTTACGAACTTTCATCATATCTTCAGCGGTTTTTCTAGTCAATTCTTCAACAGTATTGATACCTGCTCTCTTCAAACAGTTATATGAACGAACAGAAAGCTCCAGTTCGTCAATGCTCATGTTCTCGACCATCTGAGTTGTGTCCTCAACCGGTTCAGCAATGACTTCTGCCATCTTCGCTTTCTCTGACAGATCGATGAATGAATTCAAATGCTCGCTCAGAACCTTTGCTGCAAGGCTGACTGCCTCGTCTGGCTCCAGAGTTCCATTTGTATAGATATCCAATGTAAGCTTATCAAAGTCTGTGATCTGACCAACACGGGTATTTTCAACTTTAATATTAACACGCTCAATTGGTGTATAAATGGAATCAATTGCGATCATATCGATTGCCATGTCTTCTTTTTTATTCTTATCAGAGCTTACATATCCACGGCCGTTTGTTACGACCATTTCAATGTAAAGCTTAGAATCAGCACCACCATTTAAAGTAGCAATGACCTGATCTGAATTGATGATCTCAATATCAGAATCTGTCTTAATATCTGCTGCTGTCACAACGCCTTCACCATGTGCATCAATATACATGGTCTTGGTTGCGTTCAAGTCCTCACTGTTGTTCTTAATTGCAAGGCTCTTGATGTTCATCACGATTTCTGTCACATCTTCCTTCACTCCAGGAATAGAGCTGAACTCATGTACAACGCCATCAATTTTAATCTGGCTAACAGCTGTGCCAGGTAAAGATGAAAGCATGATTCTTCTTAAAGAATTACCCAAAGTAGTACCATATCCTCTTTCGAGTGGCTCTACTACAAAACGTCCATATTTTTTATCTTCGGAAATTTCCGCAATTTCAATTCTAGGTTTTTCAAATTCAAACACCACTGGACCCTCCTTTTTGGGTTACTTAATTATTTAGAGTACAACTCGACAATCAGCACATCGTTTACAGGAACATCGATTTCTGCTCTAGTAGGGATTTCTTTTACAACACCAGAAAGTTTTTCCTGATCTGCTTCCAACCATGCAGGTACTAATCTTGCTCCAGTCACTTCAAGGATGTCTTTATATCTCTGAGCTCCTTTGAATTTCTCTTGGATTTCAATTGTGTCACCAGCTTTTACCTGGTAAGATGGAATATTTACGCGTTTTCCATTTACCAATACATGCTTGTGATCTACGATCTGACGAGCTTCTTTTCTTGTACGGGCAAAGCCAAGGCGGAACAATACATTGTCAAGTCTAAGCTCCAACAAGATCATCAGGTTGTCACCTGTTGTTCCGTATTTCAACTTCTGCGCTTTTGCAAAATAGTTACGGAAAGGTTTCTCGAGAACTCCGTAGATGAATTTTGCTTTCTGCTTCTCTCTTAACTGACTACCGTACTCACTTAACTTTTTACCAGTTCTGGCATTTCTCTTGGATTTCTTATCAATTCCCAAGTATACAGGATCCAAATCCAAAGATCTACATCTTTTCAAAACAGGCGTTCTATCTATAGCCATTCTAATCTTCCTCCTTAAACTCTTCTACGTTTTGGTGGTCTACAACCATTGTGTGGAACAGGTGTAACATCCTGAATACTTGTTACTTCAATACCACAAGCCTGAATTGCACGGATAGCAGCTTCACGGCCTGAACCTGGTCCCTTAACCATTACTTCTACTGACTTCAATCCGTGAGGCAGTGCAGCCTTTGCTGCTGTCTCTGCAGCCATCTGAGCTGCATATGGAGTAGACTTTTTAGAACCACGGAATCCAAGTCCACCTGCACTTGCCCAGGAAATAGCGTTTCCTTCCATGTCTGTCAGTGTTACGATTGTATTGTTAAAAGATGACTGAATATGTGCCTGTCCGCGGTCAATATTCTTTTTGACGCGCTTCTTTGTCACTTTTTTAACTTGTTTAGCCACTTGTCTTACCTCCTAAATTATTTCTTCTTGTTTGCTACTGTACGTTTTGGACCTTTTCTTGTTCTAGCATTCGTCTTAGTTTTCTGTCCGCGAACCGGAAGTCCCTTTCTGTGACGAATTCCACGGTAGCATCCAATTTCCTGTAATCTCTTGATGTTCAAAGCAACTTCTCTACGAAGA